>Ga0307373_10000898_pt1 | contig 57002 bp, 56 predicted proteins | sample OX2MG_FD_202534 | JGI IMG/M metagenome (GOLD analysis project Ga0307373, IMG submission 202534) | Soil microbial communities from Risofladan, Vaasa, Finland - OX-2 | ecosystem: Environmental > Terrestrial > Soil > Coastal area > Acid sulfate soil | place: Finland: Risofladan, Vaasa | collected... | reverse complement strand
AGTGTCACCTACCCGTCTCGGGTCTACGCCTACTCCTACTGATGCTGGGCGTTCAGATTCTCCGTTACCGGTAACTCGTTCAGGGTTGATGAAGGCACGCGGGAGTTATAACCAGAAGTTGTGGATGCGCGATCTCCTGAAGGGCGCGACGTACCCTCCAAGTTGAGCAAACAACGATTCCGCCGGATGAAGCCGGCGGGGAGGGATACGCCAATGTTGAAACTAGTCCATGACGCCACCGCGAACGTGGTGGATGACCCCGAGACGATGACGATCGGCCTCGACGAGCTGTGCCGGGTGGCCGCCCAAGAGATGCTGGCCGTCGCCTTGCTGGCCGAGCGTCGGGCCTACCTCGAGGACCACGCCGCAGAGCTCGACGCCGCCGGGAAGCGCCTGGTTGTCGGCAACGGGTTCGCCCGGGCGAGGGAGGTGACGACCGGAGCAGGGATGGTCGAGGTGAGCGCCCCGCGCGTCGACGACCGCCGAGAGGGTGAGCACTACAGCTCGGCCATCTTGCCGGCCTACATGCGCAAGTCGCCCAAGGTGAGCGAGGTGCTCCCGATCCTGTACCTGCGTGGGCTCTCGACCGGGGACTTCGCACCCGCGCTCGGAGAGTTCTTCGGCGCCGAGGCCGGCTTGTCGGCCAGCACGGTCAACCGGCTCACCGTGAGCTGGCAGGCCGAGCACGCTGAGTGGAGCAAGAGGGACCTCTCGGGAGTCGACTATGTCTACTTCTGGGTCGACGGCGTGCACTTCAACATCCGCCTCGAAGAGGACCGCCTGTGCTGCCTCGTCATTGTCGGCGTGCGCCCCGATGGGACAAAGGAGCTGGTCGCACTGGCCGACGGCTACCGCGAGTCCACCGACAGCTGGGCCGAGGTGCTGCGCGGGCTCAAGGAGCGGGGGCTCGCCGCCCCGGTGCTCGCGGTCGGAGACGGGGCGCTCGGGTTCTGGGCCGCGCTACGCGACGTCTACCCCGCCACCCGCGAACAGCGTTGCTGGGTCCACGTGACCGCCAACTGCCTCGACGCCCTGCCCAAGCGCCTCCACACCGAGGCCAAGGATGCCATCGCCAAGATCTACTCGGCGCCGACGCGGGCCGCCGCGCTTGAGGCGGTCAAGGCGTACGCCGACGAGTTCGCGGCGTTCGACAAGGCCGTCAAGAAGATCACCGGCCAGCTCGACGTCCTGCTCGCCTTCTACGACTTCCCGCTCGAGCACTGGATCCACCTGCGGACCACCAATCCGATCGAGTCCACCTTCTCGACGGTGCGACTCCGGACCAAGGTCACCCGCGGCGCTGGTTCGCGCAAGGCCGGTCTGGCCATGGCCTACAAGCTGCTTGACGCAGCCCAGGATCGCTGGCGACGCATCAATGGCCACGAGCTCGTCCCGCTGGTGCGCGCCGGGGCGACGTTCATCGACGGCAAGCTACAAGAGAGGAGCGTGACGACGACCGAGACCGACGGCAGCACCGGGTCCGTCGCCGCCTGATCGAGAATTCTCATCCACAACTATTGACAATGACTCGGTGTTGAATGTCGTCGAGTCGAAGTTCTTGAGACTGTCCGCATTCTGGGCGGCGCGGTTCGCCTCTATCCGCGCCGCTGACGCCTGGGCCAGGCGGACCGATGACTCTGTATTCCATTTGGCCGAGGCGAGTCCGGTATAGGCGGCCAGCAGCGCCACGATCGCCAGCATGAACGCCTCAATGATGGACAGGGTGCGGTCATGATCCCGCCCCTCGTCATCGCTGTCGGAAACGTCGTGGTCCAAATCGTGTTGCTTGGAATGCACCTGGTGTCGGGAGATCTCTTCGCTCGAGACGAGTCCCTCAGCCATGCACCGTCCCTCGTCCGTGCGGCAACCTGGTGATCTTTCCGGGCCACGTTACTCAGGGCGTCGAGTGCCGGTTCCCCGGGGCCAACGTCTGCCTTTGGTATCCGCCAAGCTCGCAGAAGCGGTCAATAGTCTCTGCAACATGGCATTCCCCAGTGCATTGCCGCGCCCGGCGGGCGGGGACCGTGACACTCCCCGGTGACGGGACGATGACCCAAGCCGACGCGCCACCGGGTACCGCAGCGGCGACACCTCCGGACCCCCTGGCGATCATCAGGTCGAAAAGCTTTGTCGTCCTTCTGTTGTTGGGCGCCATCATCGGTGTTCCCGTTGCTGCCGTCGCGTATTTCTTCCTCGACGCCGTCGCCAGAGTCCAGAAGGAGATCTTCACCGACCTTCCGAACAGCCTCGGCTTCCATGATGTGCCGCTGTGGTGGCCGCTGCCCTGGCTGACACTGTGCGGGCTCCTCGTGGCGCTGGCCATCCGGTTCCTGCCCGGAACGGGAGGCCACGAGCCTTCGGAGGGATTCAAGGCCGGGGGACCGGTGCCCCCCGTCGAGCTCTTCGGCATTGTGGCAGCGGCCTTCGCCACACTGAGCCTGGGAGCAGTGGTGGGCCCGGAGGCGCCGCTGATCGCGATCGGGAGTGGCCTCGGCGTCCTCGCTATCCATCTGTTCAAGCGGGACGCACCGCCGATGGCCATGGTGGTGATCGGGGTCGCGGGAAGTTTCGCGGCTATTGCCACGCTGTTGGGATCTCCCGTCGTCGGAGCGTTCCTCTTGATGGAGATGGCCGGCTTGGGTGGTCCGATGATGGAACTGGTCCTGGTTCCCGGGTTGCTGTCGGCCGGAGTGGGCGCCCTGATCTTCGTCGGGCTCGACAACCTGACCGGATTCGGGACGTTCTCGCTGAATGTGGGCCCCCTACCCCATGTCGGGTCGCCGACCGGGGTCGAGTTCCTCTGGGCGATCGTGATCGGCCTCGGCTCGGCCGTGGCCGCCACCGCCATCTTCAAGCTCGCTTCATTCTTGCGGCCGCTCGTGCAGAAGAGGCGAATTCTGCTGACGCCTCTGGCTGGCCTCGCGGTGGGCGGCCTGGCGGTCGCCTTTGCGGCGGGGACGACCCACAGCTCCTCAGAAGTGCTGTTCTCGGGTCAGACCGCGCTCCCCGGTCTCGTCCAGCAGGCGGCGGGGTGGACCGTGGGCGCCCTGCTCCTGCTGATCCTCTGCAAGGGACTGGCCTATGCGATCTCGCTGAGTGGGTTCCGGGGTGGCCCGATCTTCCCGAGCATGTTCATCGGTGCTGCGGGCGGCATCGCCCTTTCGCATGTGGGCGGGTTGCCCGTGGTCGCCGGCGCCGCCATGGGGGTGGGGGCGATGGTGGCCGGCGCATTGCGCATGCCGATGACCGCCGTGCTGCTGCCCAGTCTCCTCTTCCTCTCCGACGCCATCGCCCTGATGCCCGTCGTCATCGTGGCCGTCGTCGTCTCGTACGTCGTGGCGATCTGGATCAAGCCTCCGGAGCCGGTCGCAGCGTCGTCTGCCGCGCCACAGCCGGCGGGCGCGGCGAGCAGCTGATCTGGGGCTCCGGCTTCGGCGGGTGGGCGATCATGACGTCGTGGCCTCCCCGACAACGTCGCTGACCTGTGACGGCTCTATTCCGCACCAGAGGGGCAGGTGGCGTCGACGGGCTCGCCGTGGCTCGCCGGCACCAAACCTTCGTGCTGCGGCGTCGGCGCGTCGCCCGGGGCCACGCCCGATCACTGATTCGTGAGCCGCCCTTTGCGGGTCCCGCCCTGCTCTCGTCGGCCTGAGGAGCGGACCCATGGCGGCGCCGACCAGTGCCACGCAACCCGCCACGAGCATGGTGGTGTGCAGCCCTGTCATGAATGCGGCATGGCTTCCCGCCGTGATCGCGTCGGCCAGCTTCGCGGGTGACCCTTTGGGAACCGGGGCCAATCCCTGCGACACGACGGCGCCTTGGTGGAGCAGGCGTTCCGTCAGCGCATGAGGGACGCCGCGCGCCGCAAGTGCCGGCTTGAGGGCGGCGGCCACGGACGCCGCCAGGATGGAGCCGCACACCGCCGTCCCGAGGACGCCACCGAGTTGGATCGAGGTCGTCTGGATCCCACCGGCGACGCCGGCCTCGTCCTCGGAAATGTCCCCGACGATGGCATCCGTGGCCGATGTCACGACCAGCCCGATGCCGAGGCCCAACAGGACGAACGGAGGCCAGAGATGACTGTACGGGGAGTCCACCTGGAGGGTGACGAAGGAGAAGATGGCCAACGACGAGGCCAGCAGGCCGAAGGTGATGGGCAGCCACGGACCGAATCGGTTGACGAGCCGCGCGCCGAGTGGTCCTGCGAACGCGAAGGTGATCGTGAGGGGAAGGAGGCGCAGGCCGGCGCCGACCGGGCTGAATCCGTGCACGCTCTGCAGGTAGAGAGAGATGAAGAACAACACGCCGAACAGGGCGAAGAAATCCAACAACACGATGACGGTGCTCACCGAGACGGCGCGCACGCGAAAGATGGCGAGCGGCATGAGTGGGTTGTGCACGCGGCTCTCGACGACGACGAAAGCGACAATGAGGACGAGGCCCGATGCGATGATGCCGAGTGTGCTCGACGCCCCCCAGCCCCAGTTCTGCGCGTTCACCAGGCCGTAGACGATGGCCAGTAATCCGAAGGCGAGGGTCAGCACCCCGAGGATGTCGAAGCGCTGCCGTACAGATTCCCTGGTCTCGTTCAGGACGAGCGCTCCGATGACGAGTGCGACAGCCCCGACCGGGAGGTTGATGAAGAACACGCTCTGCCACGAAATGTGCTCGACGAAGATGCCGCCGATGATCGGGCCGGCCGCAGTCGCGGCGGCGGAGGCGCTGACCCAGATACCCACGGCTCGGTTGAGCTCCTCGGGAGGGAAGGCCGCCTTCAGGAGGGCCAGGGTGCTCGGGAGCAGCAGTGCCCCGAACGCCCCCTGGATCCCCCGGAGGAGGATCACGCCGTCGATCGTCCCGACGAGCCCGATGGCGACGGAGGTCAGCGAGAACCCGACCACGCCGACCAGGAAGACCCGCCGGCGACCGAAGCGGTCGCCCAGCTTGCCGCCGAGGATCAGCAGTGCGGCAATCACCAGCAGGTAGGAGTTCGTGACCCATTGGAGATCCGAGAGCGAGGCGTGGAGGTCCTTGCCGATGTAGGGGTTGGCCACGGCGACGACGGAGCCGTCGATCCCCACCATGATCACGCCGAGGGTCACGCTGACGAGCGTCAACCATGGGTTGTCCTTCAGCGTCCCGCCCGTGGCGTTGTCCATCAGTGGCCAGGGCTCCGTTCGGTCGCTGACGTGATACGCCATAGTGGCAGAGTGTGCCATTTCTGCGCAATTTTGGTAGGGTCGTGCCGGGCTCAGACGGGGGGAGCATGGGTACCGGCCTGACGGAACGGAACAAGGAGCGCACCCGGCGGGAGATCGCCGAGGCGGCCGGGCAGCTCTTCTTGGAGCGCGGCTACGCCGCGACCACCGTGCAGGAGATCGCCAATGCCGCGGATGTCTCACCCCGGACGTTCTTCCGCTACTTCCCGTGCAAGGAGGACGTGATCACGGCCATCGCCAGGGCCTCCATGGACGACGTCCTGGAACACCTGGCGGGCCACGACGTGGGCGAGAGTCTCGTCTCGGTTCTGAAAGCGACCTTTTCGGCCGTCCTGGGGCCGGCCATCGACGACCCCGACGCCGCCAGAGCGTTCCAGTTCATGTTGCGGGACACCCCGGCGCTCCGGGGGCGCTGGCTGGAGGAGCAGCGCCGCAACCGTGATCGCCTGGCCGATGAGCTCCGCCCGTGGTTCGACGAAGCTTCGAGCCCGGTGGCCCGGCATCTGGCGGCAGGCGCCGCCCTGCTCGCCATCGACGAGGTGATGACACTCTGGGCGGATGATCCGTCGTTGGGTGATCCCCTGGAGCTGTTGGATCAGGCCCTACGGATTCTGGACGGGCCGTCGATCTTCCGCCCGAAGCGCTAGCCGCTCGTGATCCGCTCTGACAGCAGCGACGACATGTTCACCGAGCCCTACGTCGACGTCGACGAGTGGAGAGATCGCCCCGTCCGCCATCGCTACGTGCACGGCGGATTCGCCGGCACCGAGACGCGCTTCTCGATCTATCTGCCCCCGGCGGATCTCTACCAAGGACGCTTCTTCCAACACATCACGCCGGTGCCGGACAACGAGTTCCTCGCGCAGGAAGCCTCGGGTGAGCAGGACAAGATCGGCTTCTCCATCGCCAGTGGGGGCTACTTCGTGGAGACCAACGGTGGCGGCGCCAGCGGCCGGCCGGGATCGACCGTCGACCCCACCATCGCGGCCTATCGGGCCAATGCGGCTGCGGCTCAGCACTCGCGTGTCGTCGCGGCCGCCATGTACGGCGAGCACCGGCCTTACGGCTATGCGTACGGGGGGAGCGGGGGCGGCTACCGCACCATCGGCAGCGCCGAGAACACCACGGGCATCTGGGACGGCTTCGTGCCGTATGTCATCGGGTCGCCGATGGCCATTCCGAACATGTTCACCGTGCGGATGCACGCGCAGCGTCTCCTGGGCGACCGCTTCGATCAGATCGTCGATGCCGTCGAGCCGGGTGGCGGCGGCGACATGTTCGAGGGTCTCACGGAGGAGGAGCGCCACGCCCTCGTGGAGGTCACCCGCATGGGCTTCCCGCCGCGGTCGTGGTTCGGCCACCGCACTATGGGGATGCACGCCTTTCCGGTGCTGTACGGGGGCCTGGTCGCCGCGGACCCCTCGTATTTCGACGAGTTCTGGACCGAGCCGGGGTACCTGGGGCACGAGGCACCCCCCTCGTTGGTGCGCGCACGAGTCCAGGAGGAGTTCGACGTCGTCGAGACCCTGACTGCCGCGCAGCTCCTCGAGGCCGGGCGAACGGCCATGACGCATCCCGGTCAGGCACGCGGCGGGGTGGACACGGCCTGGCGCGGGCCGAAGGACGCCGCACCCCCGCCGGTTGCGGTCCGCCTGTCAGGCACGCCCGGCGTCCATGTGCGCGGGGCCGATATGTTCGTGCTGTCCGGCGCGGCGGCGGGGGCGAGGATCGGCGTGCTCTGCGTGATCGACGGCGTCGCGGTCTTCGGGCCCGGGGGAGTGGGATCCATCGAACAGCTGCAATCGGGCGATGCGGTGCGCGTCGACAACAGCGGGTATCTGGCCGCGGAGACCTATCACCGGCATCAGGTCCCCGCGGACGGTGACTTCGCCGTCTGGGACCAGTTCCGGAACGCGGACGGCTCTCCCCGTTTTCCGCAACGCCCCCTCTTGCTCGGGCCGTTGTTCGCCGCTGCGGCGGCCGGGACGGTCCAGACGGGGCGTTTCGAGGGGAAGATGATCGTCGTCGAGTCGCTGCTCGACCGCGAGGCGCTCCCGTGGCAGGCGGACTGGTACCGCTCGAAGGTCCGCGAGCATCTGGGCGAAGCCGTCGACGACCGCTTCCGTCTCTGGTTCACCGACAACGCGCTGCACGGGGACGACGAGGTGCAGGAGGACCCTCTGCACACGGTGAGCTACCTGGGCATGCTGCACCAGGCGCTCCGTGACGTGAGCCGATGGGTGGAGGAGGGAGTTGCCCCGCCGGCGAGCACGGACTACCGGGTGCTCGACGGGCAGGTCCTCGTGCCGGCCGACGCGTCGAGGCGCCGGGGCATACAGCCCGTGGTCTCACTCGCTGTGGACGACGGTCAACGAGCGGCGGCCCCGGTGGGCGGGGAGTTGACCTTCCGCGCCACCGCCGAGGTCCCTCCGGGGACTGGCGTCATCGCTGCCGTCGAGTGGGACTTCGACGGGTCCGGCCGGTTTGCCGAGGCCGCGCAGGTCGACCCGGCGGCGCAGGTCAGCGTGGAGCGCCGGCATGCCTTCGCCGACGCGGGCACCCGTTTTCCTGCGGTGCGCGTGGTGGCGCAGCGCGAGGCGGGCGCCACCACCCCGTACGCCCGACTGCAGAACCTCGCGCGCGTGCGCGTCGTCGTCGGTGACCCGGGTGCCGGGGTGACGGCTCGGGACTGATTCCTGGTAGACCCCCGCCATGGCACCTGATCGCATGCTGGAGATGGTGGGTCAGCGGGGCGGCCCCCTGGCCGACGCTGCGCTGTGGCGGCTCGAAGTGACCGATTCGTCTTTGCTGAGCCCGTCCTTCCGCCGTGTGGTGCTGACCGCACCGGGCATCGAGGCGCTGCGCCATCAGCCCGGTCAGGACCTGATGCTGCGGGTGCCCCTCGGTCCGGAGCGGGTGGTGAACCGCCGCTACAGCGTCCGGAGCTTCGACCCGGGGCGCAAGACGGTGACGATCGATGTCTCTGTGCACGGAGCGGGCCCCGGGACGGACTGGATCTTGGCCGCCCGGACGGGCGAGCGCATCGACGCCATCGGCCCCCCGGGGGAAGATCACGGTGCGGCCCGGGGCCGACTGGCACCTGTTCGTGGCGGACGAGACGGGCATTCCCGGGGCCCTGGCCATGCTCGAGGCGCTGCCCCCCGGGTCGGAGGCGATCGCTGTCCTCGAGGTCGACACCGGCGCCGACGAGCAGGAGCTCATCGCGCCGCGGTCGGGTCCTTTCGACGTCCGCTGGCTCCACCGCGATGGCCGGTCGGTTCCGGGTGACCCTGGCCCCGTGCTGGAGGCTCTTGCGGCGGTGGATCTCCCGACCGGGGCGGGCACGCCTACGTGGCCGCCGAGGCCGGCGTCGTGCGTGCGGTCACCCGGTCTCTCGGCGAATGCGGCCTGAGCGCCGAGCAGATCTCCGGCAAGGCCTACTGGCGGCGCGGGCTTCCCAATGCCGAGCACGGGGAGCCCACCAAAGAGGGCTGAAGCCCCTTCGTCAGCCGGCCTCCTCGACCGTCAGTTCCGCCGCCGGATCGGCCTCCAGGCGGTCGTCGGGGATCGGTTGCCCGCTGCGCACGGAGACCCCGTACGTGCCCGCGGCCAGACGCTGCTCCGCCCGCTCGAGTGCGGCCAGACGGTCTTCGAGCGCCGCCCGGATGGCGTCGTCCGTTCCCTCCGTCGTGAGGGGCTCGGCCGAGTCGTACATGTCGCCCGGCGCGTCCGCCGCGTCTCGGTCCGCCGATCCCGTGGCCCCGAGATCCTTGAGCAGGCCCTCCACGCGGGATCGCTCGGCACTGAGCAGGTTCTTGGCCTTGGCGTCTTCCATCTGTGCTCCCGATCCTCGAGGTGTGCGCAGGGGTGCTCGCGCCTGCCGTCGCGTCGGCTCATAGTAGACCGGCCTCCCGGCCGGCCCTCCCCGCGACGTTCCGTCGCTCGACTGCGCCACGGCGCCGGCGACTCGGCAGGCCGGGACGCACATGAACGTTCGACCTGGCATCGGCGACCGGCGGTGGATCCCCGCGGCTCAGCGCCGATGGGGCCCGAGGCCGATGGCGCGGACGAGGTGGTTGATCTGGCGGTTGCCCTCGCGGTAGATGACGCGACGGGCCTCGCGCTGGGCGGCCCCGCCCGCCGCGCCGGACAACCCGCCCCTCGTGTAGCCGTGCTCGACCGCCTCGACGTTGCCGAGGTCCCGCGCCAGACGGTAGAGCTGCGACCGGGTGTTGCTCACGACGGGATCCGTTCCTTGGTGGCGCGGTCGGCCAGAATGATCCGCTCCACAATGGAACGGAGCTCGTCGGGATCGTCGGTCTGCTCCATCAGAGCGAGCTGGGTGGGCGGGACGCCGACACAACCCAGGCCGTCGTCGTCGAACGCCTCGACACGCCAGGCCATCCATTCGGCCCCGTCGGGGTCGGCATCATTCTCCTCGACGGCATCGATCAAGCCGACGATGTCGATCCAACCCTCGGGCGTGACGTCGTATTCGATGAAGAGCAACGTTCCCTCTCGGTCCGGCCCGGGGCCACCCTAGGGCATCGGCCGCCCGAGGACGAGGCCGCCCGGGGCCGGCGGTCTGGACCACGCCGTCCACCAGAAGGGTGACGTGCACCGACGGGATTCCTCCCTGCGGTCGAGGCGGCGGGCCGGCTCGATCCCTATTCTGGTGCGGTGCTCGACGAGTTGCGATCTGACACGGACGCGCCAATGATGGTCGCCATGGCGACGGCGGGAGCGGGGGGGTCGTGGAGGAATTCCTGAGGTCGGCCGGCTACGGCGCCGTCTTCGCCCTCAGCTTCATTTCGGCCATGGGTCCGCCCGTGGGCGCCGAGCTCGCACTGATCTACGGGGGCGTTCTGGCCAATGCGGCGTCGGGGGTGACCACGGGGAAACCCTTGGACCTCGCCGTCGTCATCATCGTCGCCGTCGTGGGCGAGGTGCTGGGCTCCCTGGCCGGCTACAGCATCGGCCGCTACGGTGGCCGGACGCTGGTCGACAGGGTCGGCAAGTACGTCCTCTTGACCCACAAGGATCTCGATCGGGCGGAAGCCTGGTTCGCCCGCCGGGGCGAGCCGTTCGTGCTGTTCGGGCGGTTCATCCCGCTGCTGCGCTCCTTCGTCTCCTTGGCGGCCGGCTTGGGGGAGATGGCCGTGGCCAAGTTCACGATTTTCACCGTGATCGGCTGCGCCATCTGGTGCACGGCGCTGTGCTCGCTCGGTTACAGCCTCGGCAGCAGCTACAACCACGTGCTCAAGGCATTCAGCTGGGCCGGCTACGTCCTCGGGGCGCTGGCGGTGCTCGCCGTGGTCGTCGTCTTCCTGCACCGGCTGCGGGCGTACCGGGCCCAGCGTGAGGTGGGACGGGCCGACACCGAGGTCTGAGGCCCGCCGGGTCTCCGGTCGGCCCGCCGGGGAGTCCGGTTGACCCGCCGGGAGTCCGGTTGACCCAAAGGTCACAATTGCCTAGGAGGCCGCCTCCCGCGTCACAGTACCTGTTCACAAGGCCGTTGCTCGGGTGTGGGCGCGACCAGAAAGCCGTGTTCCCGCTCAACCGGGTAGAAAGTCATTGAAGTCACCTTTGGTCGGTGTTACGTTCCCCAGGGGAGCTCCGGTGGGAGAGGGGAAGCAATGGCGAAGAGCGGCGGGGCGGCGACCGCGTCTGAATGGATCGTGTCCGAGCATGTGGAGGCCGCGTCGGCCTGGCCTCCCCGGTGAGGGAGGGCGCTCGGACACGACTGCTGGCCGGGCTGTGGATCGCGGCCGGCCTGGCGACGGGCGCGTCGGCCCTCGCCCTCGGCCTTTCGAACGGTGTGCCCACGTGGACGGTCGTCGTGCTCGCCGGGCTCGTGGGCGCGGTCGCCGTGCTGTCACTCCTGCTGTTGCGCTCGCTGCGGGCGGGGCGCCTGTCGGACCGTACCGACCGTGCCCGTCTGCGCGGGCTCTTCGGGGCGACGCTGGACGTGAACCGCGCCATGGCCAGCGACGAGACGAGGATGACCGTCCTGGCGTCAGCCGAGACGTTGCTGCGTGCCTCTGAGGTCACCCTGACGGACGAGCGGCCTGATGGTCCGGCGCTGGCCGAGCCGATGCAGGTCGCCGATCGCACGCTCTGGCTCGGCGCGGCGGGCCGCAGCGGGACGGAGCCGTTCGACGAAGCCGATCGCGCCCTGCTGGCGGCGCTGGCCTCGGTCGCCGGCGTGGCCCTGGCCAATGCCGAGCTCTATGCGGACGTGCGCCGGCAATGCGAGAACCTCTCGGAGATCACGCGCAGCCTCGGCGAGGGCGTCTGCGCCGTCAGTGAGGAAGGGCGGATCACCTTCTTGAACCAGGCCGGCGCCACCATGCTCGGCTGGTACGGCCCGGGGACGGACGACGACGGAACCGGCGCGACGGAGGCGCCGGCCTTTTTGCGCGAGCCCGCCCTGCGGGCCATGGCGCTGGGGCGCAACGTCTCGAGCGACGACACCCTCTTCCAGCGCCTCGACGGATCACGCTTCCCCGTCACCATGACCGCCTCACCGGTGGTGGGGGGCCCGGCCTCGGCGGGGGCCGTCATCATGTTCCGCGACTCCTCCGAGCGCAAGGCCTTCGAGGGGCAGCTGGCTCGTCACGCCTTCCAGGACGCGCTGACCGGGTTGGCCAACCGGCGCCTCCTGCTCGACCACCTCGACCACGCGCTGTTGCAGGCGAACCGGACCGGCAGCACTGTGGCGGTGCTGTTCTGTGACATCGACCGCTTCAAGGTGGTGAACGACAACCTCGGGCACCAGCTGGGGGACGACCTGTTGCGGGTCATCGCGGAGCGCCTCCGCCGGGCGGTCCGTCCGGGCGACACGCTCTCCCGCTTCGGCGGCGACGAGTTCGTCGTCATTCTCGAAGCCGTGGCCTCGCGCGAGGAAGCCGGCGAGGTGGCGACGGCCATCCTCGAGGCCCTGCGCGATCCGATCGCGCTCCGCTCCGGGCGCGAGGTGGTGGCCACCGTCAGCATCGGCATCGCGTTGAGTGAGCAGGACACGTCCCGCGACGATCTGCTCCAGAACGCCGACATGGCCATGTACCGCGCCAAGGAGCGCGGGCGTGGCGGCCAGTTCACCTTCTTCGACGTCGACCGCATGGGCGTCAGTTCGCTCAATCGACTCGACCTCGACACCGCGTTGCACCACGTCGTCGACCGCGGCGAGATAGAGGTGCACTACCAGCCCCTGGTCTCCCTGATCGACCGGCGCATCCTCGGTGCCGAGGCACTCGTGCGCTGGAACCACCCGGACCACGGCGTCCTTTTGCCGGCGCACTTCGTCAAGCTGGCCGAGGACAACGGCACCATCGTCCCCATCGACGGGCTCGTCATCGAGCAGGCCTGCCGCCAGGCCCAGACCTGGCAGAAGGAATTCGAGGTCACGCTCCAGATCGGCGTGAACATCTCGGCCCGCCAATTCCAACGCACCCGTCTGGCCGACGAGGTCGCCGGCATCCTGCAGGCGACCGGCCTCGACCCCGGGCGGCTCTGCCTCGAGGTCACCGAGGGCCTGGCCATGGAGGACGTCGGCCTGACGTCGAGCGTCCTGACCGCACTGCACCTCCTCGGCGTCCAGGTGGCCATCGACGACTTCGGAACGGGCCACTCGTCCCTCAGCTCGTTGGCCCGCTTCCCGATCGACGTGTTGAAGATCGACCCCAGCTTCGTCCGTGGCATCGAGCACGACCCCGTGAAGGCCGCCATCGTCTCGGCGGTGGTGGCACTGTCGAGGGCCATCGGCTCGGCGACCGTGGTGGAGGGGGTGGAGACCCTGCCGCAGCTGCAGGAGCTCGAGCGTCTCGGGTGCGACGTGGCCCAGGGCTACTACTTCGCACGGCCCGTCTCGGCGGCCGCCTTCAGCACCATGTTGGCCAACAGCGTCAGCAGCCCGCCGGAGCTGCAGATTGTGCGGGGGGAGCGCGCCGGTTGAACCGTGGGGCCACGGCACCGTGCTGCTGATCGAATCCTGAGGGGGAGGGCAGAACGGGGGCGTAGCATGCCGTCATGACCTTGCGGCGTTCCTCGTTCCGGCCCACGCCCGGTTGACATGAGCAGCTCGGGCGACGGACGGCCGCTGCGCGTCCTCATGGCGAAGGTCGGTCTCGACGGGCACGACCGCGGGCTGCGCGTCGTGGCGCGCATCCTGCGCGACGCCGGCTGTGAGGTCGTCTACGCCGGCCTGCGGCAGTCTCCCGAGACCATCGCCGCCATGACGGCACAGGAGGACGTCGACGTCGTCGGCGTCTCCATGCACAACGGCGCCCATCTCACGCTGGCCCCCGCCGTGGTCGCCGCGCTGCGGCAGGCGGGCCTCGAGACGCCCGTCGTGGTCGGCGGCATCGTCCCGCCGGCTGACGTCGCTGTCCTGAAGGCGGAAGGCGTGGCGGCCGTCCTCGGTCCGGGCGCCTCCAACGAGGAAGTGGTGGCGACGGTGCGCACCGCCGCCGGAGCCCGCCTCAGCTGACCGTCGGGGCACCGTCCCGACGCAGGGCGGCTTGCAGGAGCGGCACCACCTCGTGCCAGTCGCCGACGATGCCGACGTCGCAGTGCTCGAAGACGGGGGCGGACCGGTCCACGTTGACGGCCACAATGGTCCCCGCCGCCCGCACGCCGACCATGTGGTTGAACTTCCCGCTGAGGCCCAGCGCCACGTAGAGCCGGGGAGCGATGGAGCGGCCCGTGATGCCGACCTGGCGGGCGCGCGGGGCCCAGCCCCGGTCGGTCACCTTGCGGGTGGCGGCGAGCTCGGCCCCCAGCACGGCGGCGAGCGGGCTCAGCTCCTCGTACTCCTCCGGGGCCACGCCTGACCCCACGCCGATGACGGTGGCGGCCCGGGCCAGTGTCTCCACGTCGTCGTCCCGCCGGTCGGACAGCACCCGGACCCGGCCCCGGAGGCCGACCTCCCGCGTCAGGATCGCGACGTCGGCGGCCACCCGTGGCGCCGGCGTGGGCAACACCCCGGGACGGATGCTGACCATCTGGGTGGCGCTGCGGCAGGTGATGTCGGCCAGCAGTGCCCCGGCGAACGCCGGCTTGGAGGCCACCAGGACGTCGTCCCGCACGGAGAGTGCGACGGCGTCGCCCACCATTCCCGAGGCGGTCGCCGCGGCGGCGCGGCCGGCCACCTCGCGCCCGTAGGCGGTGCTCGGGGCGAGGACGGCCCACGGCGTCGTCTCGCGCACGTAGGCGGTGACGGCGTCCGCCACGTCCTCGGCCGCGGGGAGATCCGAAACGGGAGAGCCCTCCAGCGCCACGACGAGGTCCGCCCCGGCGCTCGCCAGCGCGGCGGCATCCACGGGCCCCGGGCTCAGGGCGTGGACGGCGGCGCCCGCCTCCCGGCCGAGCCGTGCCGCCGCGCCGAGCAGCTCGTCGCAGACGCGTCGCCGGCCGGGCTCGACGAGGACGGCGATGACGAGGGAGCCACCCCGGTCGACGGTCCGGTCGTCAGCCGGCGGCGACGGCGCCGGGTCGGGGCGCGCCGTCAAGGCGCCGCGTGCGATCAGGACGCGCACCGCCTCGTCGACCTGGGTGGCGAGCGGCCCGTCGAGCACCCGCGGGGTGCGTGCCTGCTCCATGGGACGCGTCGCCCCGACCATCGTCGGGCTCCCTGCCGCTCCCCAGGGGCCCGCGCCGAGCCGGCCGGCGTCCATCCGGGTGAGCCGCGCCGGTGCCACCGCGGCCCGGCCCGCCGGGTCGACCTTGCAGGGATCGCACAGGCGCTCGGCGACGGAGAGCACCGCCGGCAGCGCCACCTCCACCTCCTGCGTCCCGTCGTCGTGCTCCAGTTCCAGCGGCCAGACCGCACCCCCGTCGTGCAGGCGCCGGACACCCCCGGCGAAGGGGAGGTCGAGCAGCTCGGCCAGCTCCGGGCCGACCTGGCCGGTCTCCCCGTCGATGGAGTTGCGGCCGAGGAGGATCAGGTCGAACGGCCCGGCGGCCCGCAGGACGGCGGCCAGCGCTGCGGCCGTCGCCAGCGTGTCCGAGCCGGCGAAGGCGGGGTCGCAGGCGTGCAGCCCGTTGTCGGCGCCCCAGGCCACGGCCTCGCGCAGGACGTCCTCCGCGCCCGGCGGCCCGAGCGTCACCACGGTGCAGGTCCCGCCGGTGTCGCGCGCCAGCGAGACGCCCTGGGCCACGGCGCGGCGGCAGTAGGGGTTCATCTCGACGCCGACGCCCGTGCGGACCAGGCGGCCCTCCTGAAGCTCCAACGACTCCGCCAGCGGCACCTGCTTGGCCAGCACGGCAATGCGCAGCGGGTCACCCGCAGCCCGGGGCACCCCTCAGCGGCCCAGCGCGGCGCCGGCCGGGCTGCGCGGGTCCGACGCCCCCACCAGTCGCCCCGACGGGGAGCCGTCGTCGGTGCTCTCGGTGGCGATGATCTGCGCGCAGCCGACGGCGACGGGGTCGAAGGCGCTGATCTCTTGGACACGGTGCCCGTGGTCGCTCAGCCCGGCCGGCCAGGCCGGCGGTGCGTCCGCCTCCACCACCACGGTGAGATCCTCGCCCCACCAGAGGCGGAACGGGCCGGCCGAGGGGGCGTCGAGGGTGAAGCGGGGTGCGGTGATGGCGCCCGCCGGATCTTGGCCCGCCCGCAGCAGGCGGGCCAGCAGCTGCACCAGGATCTGCGGCTGGGCGTCGCCACCCATGGCCCCGACGAGGTGGGTCAGGCCTGCGTCCTTGGTGACGAGCATGGGGGAGAGGGTGTGCGGTGGACGCCGCCCGGGCGCCACCTCCGCCGGATGGCCTGGCTCCAGCGAGAAGCCCACGCCGCGGTTGTGCAGGAAGACGCCGGTCGTGGGCTCGACGAGGTGTGAGCCGAAGTCCAACGCGTTGGACTGCGTCAGCGAAATGCCGAGGCCGTCGGCATCCTGCGCGCACAGGTGCGTGGTGTCGCCGTCGCCCAGGCGGGCCACGTCCGGAGCCGTCGTACCGCCACCGGGCACCACGTCGGGGGGTGCCATGGCGAGCGCACTGACACGTTCGGCGGCCGCGGCGAGGCGGTCGGGATGGAGGAGCGCCTCGCCGTCCGCTCCGTCGTAGAGCACCACCGGGCGGTCGTGGCCGACGGCGCGCCAGGTCTCGACGAGGACATGGGCCCACACCGGATCGTCCGGGTCGGCGCCGAGCCCGGCCGCCTCGGCCACCACGGCGCCGGCCAGCGTCAGGTAGCCCTGCGAGGGCGGGGGCACGGTCCACAGCTCGTGGCCCCACGCCGTGGCCCGGAGTGGCGTGCACCACGATGCCGCGCTGGTGGCGAAATCCGCCGGTGCGAAGTGGCCGCTCCCGAGGTCGAGCAGGCCCCGCCCGAACTCGCCTTCGTAGAAGCCGGCGCGCCCGTCGACGGCGATGGCGCGCAGCGTGCGGGCGATGCCGGGCAGCCGGACCGTCTGCCCGATGTCGAGCGGACCCCCTGGACAGAGCTCGCCCGCGCCGGGCAGGGCGTGGACGAGATGGCTGGCCAGCGCCAGCATGATGGAAGCCGGGAAGCCCTCGGTGGCCAGTTCGACTGCCGGCGCCAGGATGTCGTGCAGGAGGAGCCGGCCGTAGCGCTCGTGCAGGGCGAGCCAGCCGTCGACGGCACCGGGCACCTGCACGCTGCGGATGTCACCGCGCACCGGCATCGTCCGGTGGCCGTCGCGGCGCAGGGCGTCGGCGTCGGAGCCTGCGCCGGCCCGGCCGATGGACAGGAGTGCCTCGGGCGGACCGGACGGCGGGGAGACCATCGCCAGGACGTCACCTCCCAAGCCGCACAGGTGCGGGCCCACGACCGCCATGGCGGCACCGGTGGCGACGGCGGCGTCGGCGGCAGAGCCACCGCGTTCCAGCATGGCGAGGCCCGCCGAGGCGGCCAGCTGATCGGCCGCCGCCACCATGCCGCGCAGGCCGGTGCGCGAGGCGAACGGGGCGAGCGGAAGCGCCATGCCCTAGCAATAGCACGACGCCCGGCGCCGACGCAGGTCCGGGGCGCCGTGCCGGTTCGAGCGCGCCGCCGCTGGGTATGCCCGGTGATGACCGGCGACCGCGAGGGAGGACACGATGGCCACGGCAAGGCTGAGCACGGCCGACAAGAACAAGCTCGACGACAGGCAGTTCGCCTTTCCCGAGGAACGCAAGGAGCCGCTCGTCGACGCCAAGCACGTCCGCAATGCCGTGTCCCGCTTCGATCAGGTCGAGGGGGTGACCGACAAGGAGCGCGACCTGGCCTGGCGGCGCATCAAGGCGGCGGCGAAGAAGTTCGGCGTGGACATCGAGGAGAAGAGCTGGCACGAGCTCTCCTCCGGGGGAAAGGCCAAGAAGAAGAGAACGACCGGGACGAACGAGAAGATGACCGGGACGAACAAGAAGAAGAAGTAGTAGTCGGCCTACAGCACGACGACCGACCGCAGGACCTCGCCGCGCTGCATGCGGGAGAAGGCCTCCTCGACCTGGTCGATGCCGATCGTCTCGCTGACGAAGCGGTCGAGGTCGAGCCGCCCGTCGAGGTAGAGGTCGACCAGCATGGGGAAGTCGCGCGAGGGGAGGCAGTCGCCGTACCAGCTCGGCTTGAGCGCCCCGCCCCGGCCGAAGAACTCGATCATCGGCAGGTCGATGCGCATGTCGGGCGTCGGCACACCCACCTGCACGAGCGTCCCCGCCAGATCCCGGGCCAGGAAGGCCTGTTCCATCACGACGGGGTTGCCCACGGCCTCGATACAGACGTCGGCGCCGTTGCCACCGGTCAGCGCCCTGATCGCTTCGACCGGGTCGGTGGCGCCGGCGTCGACCGTGTGGGTGGCGCCGAACTGCTGCGCCAGCTCGAGCTTCCTCGGGTCCTTGTCGACGGCGATGACGACGGCCGCCCCGGCCAGCCTCGAGCCGGCGACAGCGGCGCACCCGACACCGCCGCAGCCGAAGACGGCCACCGAGTCACCCGGCCCGACCTGTCCGGTGTACATGGCGGCACCGATGCCCGCCATGACGCCACAGCCGAGCAATCCGACGGCCTCGGGCCGCGCCGCCGGGTTGACCTTCGTGCACTGGCCCGCCGTCACGAGCGTGCGCTCGGCGAAGGCGCCGATGCCGAGGGCGGGGGAGAGGGGGGTCCCGTCGGCCAGGGTCATCTTCTGCGTCGCGTTGTGGGTGGCGAAGCAGTACCAGGGACGGCCCCGACGGCAGGCCCGGCATTCCCCGCACACGGCGCGCCAGTTCAGGACGACGAAGTCGCCCACCACCAGGTCCGTGACACCGTCACCGACCGACTCGACGACGCCGGCGGCCTCGTGCCCGAGGAGGAAGGGGAAGTCGTCGTTGATGCCGCCCTCGCGGTAGTGCAGGTCGGTGTGGCAGACGCCGCACGCCTGCACGGTGACGACCGCCTCACCTGGCCCGGGGTCGGGCACCAGGATCGTCTCCACGGTGACCGGCGCGCCCTTGGCTGTGGCGACGACGCCGCGCGTCTCTGTGCTCATCCCTGTTCCTCTCCTGCGGCGAGACCGGTCGGCGCCGCTACGAGGCCCCCGCCTTCACGAAGATGCAGAAGGGGTGGCCGTCCGGGTCGGCGTAAATGTAGATCGGCTCCTCCGGGTCGTCGGAATCGTCGAGGAGGAGGCGCCCCCCCCAGGTCGAGGGCACGCCGGTGCTGCTCCTCCAGGACCTCCTGGTCGGGAACCGTAGGGGTAGCCGAGCAGCCGGTGGTAGAAGCCGGCCAGCCGGCGGGCGTCGGTGGTGTCGAGGACCACCGAGCGCAGCAGGGGACGTGCGGCGTCGCTCACGGGCCCATTCAACCGGGGCGGAGATCGGTTGTCGACCGGTCGTGCCCGTTGCCGACGGCCTCCTAGGGTGACGGCCCATGCGGGCCGGCTCTGTGGACGTGCCGAAGGATTGGCATCGTGTGGCCAGCCGCGGCTTCGGTCCTTTCGTCACGCGTGAGGTCTACCGCCTCCCCGACGGCAACCGCCTCTTGTGGGACTCGCGCTGGCACCGAAAGCACGCCGGCCGTGTCCCCGGCGGTTCGACCTGGTGGGCCCCGTCCGCCCTGGGCTGGTGGATGGGCGTGCTGTTCGCCGTCGGCTCCGTCTGCTTCGCGCTGGGGTCGTTCCCGCCCTACGCGACCGCCGTCGGGGTGACGCCCGACAACATCACCTTCTTCGTCGGCTCCATCTTCTTCACGACGGCCTCCTTCCTGCAGTACATGGAGGTCGCATCGGTCCCGTCCGCCCTCGCGACACCGCACCGCGAGGGCTTCGGCTCGCTGCTGCGCATCGGGCACCGCCGCATCGACTGGTGGGCGGCCGGCATCCAGCTGATCGGCACCGTGTGGTTCAACCGGACCACCTTGAGCGCGCTGCTCGTCGGGCTCGGCGCCTCACCGGCCCATCATCCGGTCTGGCGGCCCGACGCGCTCGGCTCCGTCTGCTTCCTCGTCTCGAGCTGGCTGGCCTGGGCCGAGGAGTGCCACGGGCCCTTCGCCTGGTGGCCGTCGCGCATCTCCTGGCAGATCACCGCCCTGAACCTGGCCGGTTCCATCGCCTTCGGCGTGTCGGCCATCGCCTCCTACGTCACGTCGAGCGGTCAGTTACTCAGCGTGGCCCTGACGAATCTCGGCACGTTCGTCGGCGCCGTCTGCTTCCTCGTCGGTGCGGTGTTGCTGCTCCCGGAACGCACGCTCGGGGCCCCGGACACCGAGCCCCGGCGCAGCACGGCCTCCGGCGCACCGCCATCGTTGGCCGTCGGCCATTGAGCCGGCCCACGGGAGGCGGCGACTCGAACGCTGCGATCGCTCAGGGGCGCGGTGCCCGCCGCCGTCCTCGATACGTACTGAGAAAGAGGAACGCCGCCGCCACGAGGGGCAACAGGATGGCGCCCACCCAGCGTTGACCGGCCAGCAGGAAGGCGAGCCCGACGAGGGCTGCGGTGGCCACCGCCAGCTCGGGCGTGTCGCCGACGAGGAAGTCCCACCAGAAGTGGCCGAAGGCGCGGATGGCCCGGGCGACGGCGCTCACGATGCGGCCTTCTCCGAGGCGGGCTTCTCCGGTGCCTGGTCGCCCGGCGCCGCGAACGCGGCCGGGAGCTGCGTCCGCATGAACGCGGTGAAGCCGAAGAAGGCGACCACGAAGAATCCGACGAGCACCGGGATGGCCAAGTCGCCGCCCGGCCAGTGCACGCCGGCGCCTTCGCCGACCCAGAACACGCCGAAGCTCGTCAACATGACACCGACGACCGTCTTGATGGTGTTCTCCGGCACCTCGCTGAGTTGGCGCGCCACCACCAGGCCGACGATTGCGACGAGGACCGCCGCCGCCGCAGCCGCCAGTGCGGCGAGGCCGAGGCGGTGCTGGGCCGCCCCCAGGCTGACCACGATCAGCACGACCTCCGTGCCCTCCAAGAAGACGCCCTTGAACGCCACGGCGAACCCGACGCCGTCGTGCCGGCGGCGGGCCGTCGCCCCGGTTGGCGCGCCGGTCCCCAGCCCGGCCTCCGAGGCCTCTGCCGCCTCCTCGGCTTCCTCGGCCTCCAGCTCCGCCACGGTGGCCGCGAAGATCTGGTCCTCGTCGTGCGGATCCTTGTGGCCGCTCGCCCGCAGGATCGCCTTCCGGAGCCAGGACAGGCCGAGCACCAGGAGCAGCGCTCCCACCACCACGCGCAGCGTGTCGATCGGGATGTAGTGGATGAGCGGGACGCCCACGGCGAGCACCAGGACGCCGAGCACCGCCAACGCGGCCGCGGCCCCCTCGAGTGCCGGACGCCAGCCGCGGCTCACGCCCGACGCCACCACGATGGTCAGGGCCTCGACCATCTCCACCAGGCTGGCGGCGAAGACCGCCACGACGAGGACGAGGGTCGACGAGGTATGCATTTCTATGCACAAACTACCCGGCGCGCCACCCTGGCCCCGGGCCGGGAGGACGGCAGTAGTGTCGTGGGCACTGAGCAGGACGTCCTCTCGGGCGTGCTGTCTCCAGATCTCGGTCGAGCGTCTCGGCCGTCGAGGCACGGTCGAGCATCATGGTCGAGAGGCACGGTCCAGGGGAGGACTTGCATGAGCGAGGGAGCGGACACAGTCGCGCAGGGGCGGGGGCGGAACTACGTCGTGGTGTCGGCCGACACGCACGCCTCCCCGGACAGCCTGGACCACTTCCTGTCCTACGTGGACCCGGCGCAGCGCGAGGCGGTCGCCGCCTTCGGCGACATGTCGAACCTCGCCATCTCCATGTTCGGTGGCTTCGATCCCGGTGAGGTCGACGCCACCGATCCCGTCCGTGCCACCGCAGCCCGCCGCCTGGCCGGCATGGGTGTGGACGTCGAGGCGGCCGAGAGCTGGCTGGCCCACTACGGCACCGACTGGGTCGTGCCGGGCGATGGTGACGGTCGCCGGTTGGAGGTGCTCGAGGAGCAGGGGATCCATGCCGAGGTGGCACTGCCGGGACCAATTCTGGCGGGCGGGCTCAGTCCTGCCATGTACCTCGGAGCCACCACCGACAAGAACCTCGGAGTGGTCTGGCCCGCGCTGCACGGCTATCTGCGCTGGCTGGTCGACTTCTGTGCGGCGGCGCCCGGCCGCCGGGCCGGCGTCATGCCGATCGACTTCCACGACATGGACCGCGCCGTAGAGGAGGTGGCCTGGGCGCGCGACAATGGCCTCTTCGGCGGCGTGATGCTGCCCGCCATGTCGGTCACCTCGCGGCTGCCGGGCTACGCCGACGACTACTACGAGCCGTTCTGGAGCGCGTGCGAGGAGCACGGCATGGTGGTCAACCTGCACACCGGCGCCTCGGGCTCGGCCACCGACACCAAGTTCCTCTACGACGCCGAGCACGGCGGCATGCTCGGCCTGTACGAGGTGTTCGTCTTCACCCGCCGCCCGCTGTGGTTCATGATCTTCGGCGGCGTCTTCGACCGCCACCCCGACCTGAAGGTCGTCGTGAGCGAGAACGGCGTGCAGTGGCTGCCGTCGTTGATCCGGGACATGGAGTCGTTCTTCGACACCCACGGCGGGGCGCCAGTGCGCTCCTACCTGAAGATGCGCCCCCGGGAGTACTTCGAGAAGCACGTCTGGATTGGCGGCTCGCTCATGAAGCGCTACGAGGCCGAGATGCGCCACGAGATCGGCATGGACAAGCTCATGTGGGGGGCGGACTACCCCCATCTGGAGGGCGCGGCGCCGGTGCATCGTGAGACCTTGCGGTACATCTTCGGGGGGATGCCCGAGGAGGACCTGCGTCGCATCCTCGGCGCGAATGCCGTCGACCTGTGGGGCTTCGACGCTGCGTTGCTGCAGTCGGTGGCCGACCGCGTCGGGCCGACCGTGGCCGACCTGGCCTCGCCTGTCGCGCTGGCCGACATCGACGACACGTTCAGCTGGAGCCTGGCCCGGCCGGTGCCGCTGATGGCGGGGCGGGGCTGACTGACCCGTCTCTGCGCTGCCGCCGGGGCACGCCGCCGCCGGCGCAGAGGTCCCCCCTTAAGAACGGTCGCTGTGCGCGGCGAAATGTCGGGGAAATTCGTGAGAAAATTCCTGGCACGCGGGGGCGACAATCACTGCGCTGACGTGACACAACCCCGTGCTTGCATCGACCCATGGAGTTGGAGAACTTCGAGGACGCACTCGAGGCACTGATCGCATCGGGGGCCGAGAACTACGGCGACCGCGACTCGATGGAGCGGCTGCACCAGGTGGCGGCGCGCTATGAGTCCTTCATGACCGAGGCCATTGGTGCCTTCGAGAAGGGGGAGGAGTGGGCGGCCGACGGGGCCAAGACCGCCACGGCGTGGATCGCCACGCGTTGTCGGGTGTCGAGGGCCCGGACCAGGCGCCGGGTGCGATTGGGGCGGACCTTGCGCCACTTGCCCGCAGTCGCTGCGGCTTGGCGTGAAGGTGCCATCGGGGAGGATCAGGCCCAGGCCATCGCCTGGGCCCGCCGGCACCGCACCGAGGCCTCCATGGCCCGGGACGAGGAGATGTTGGTGTCCCAAGCCTCTGAGATGGGCTTCGAGGACTTCTCCCGGGCCCTGGCTTATTGGAAGCAGCTGGCCGACGCCGACGGGGCCGAGGCCTCAGACAGGGAGCGCCAGGCCTCTCGTGACGTCTTTTTGACCTCGAGCATCTCGGACATGTGGCTGGGCCAGATCACCCTCGACCCCGTCAACGGCGCCATCGTCTCGGGCGAGCTCAACCGTTTGGAGCACGACCTCTTCGAGGCCGACTGCGCCGAGGCCAAAGAGCGCCTGGGCCGCACGGCCCGCCTCGACGAGCTGGCCCGGACCTCGGGCCAGCGCCGGGCCGATGCCCTCGTCGAGATGGCCACGCGCAGCCGCACCGCCCCCGCCGACGGCATCCGCCCCGCCCCGCTCTTCTCCGTCTTGGTCGGCTTCGAGACCCTCAAGGGCCGCATCTGTGAGCTCGAGAACGGGACCGTGCTCCATCCTTCGGTCCTCGAACCATGGATGGACTCGGCCTACTTCGAGCGGGCCCTCTTCTCTTTGGGCAACCGCATCGACGTCAGCGTGCGCTCGCGCTTCTTCACCGGCGGGACGAGGCGGGCCATCGAGCTACGGGACCGCATCTGCACCCATCCCCACTGCTACGAGCCCGCCGAGAACTGCCAGGTGGACCACATTGAGACCTATGCCACCGGGGGGCTCAGCACCCAGGACAACGGGCGGCTGCTCTGTGGCTTCCACAACCGCCTGCGCAACCAGCGAGAAGGCAGAGGCCAGCAGCGCCAGCGGCCCCCACCGAGCGCCGCCTGAGGGGGGCGGGCCCGCTCTGGCCCAGTCCGCCCCCGGAAGCACCCCGGCTGCTTCATGGGCCGGCAGTGCAAAGAGAGAGCACCCCCGGGTCTTTGGCGCGCCCGGGTTTCGGCGCGCCCGCAGCGCAGTTCAACGAGGGGGCTTCGTCACCGAGATGATTTCGGGCCTTGCGGGTGGATGGTCTCGCCCCGGGCCAGCATCTCCACGAATTGCACGATGCGCCTGACTCGAGTCTCGGACTTCTTTGCATTGCCGATCCGATACAAAATGGCGTACCGATTCGCGCTGGTCAGCGTCTCGAACATTGCCTGGGCCCGTGGGTTGGCCGTCAGTGCCGAGGCCAGATCGTCCGGCACCTCGACCTTGGTAGGTCCGGCATATGCGGTCGTCCACCGTCCGTCTTCTTTCGCCTTCTGGACTTCGTCCTCACCTGATCGATGCATTCGGCCGGAGGCAAGCAACCGCTCGGCGATACCGACGTTCCTTTGCGACCACGGGCTCCGAGCGTTTCGAGGGGTGAATCGCCTCCGGAATGTCTCGTTGTCGCGCCTGCCGAGCTGCCCGTCGATCCAGCCGAAGCAGATCGCCTCCTCCAACGCTTCGTCATAGACGAGCGCCGTCGGTTGGGTCGTGCCCTTCTTGGCGAGGACGAGCCAGATCCCCTTTGACTTGGAATGATTCCTCTGCAGCCAGCGCCGCCATTCCGGGCCATCCCCGACCAGGAGCTCTGGAATGTCCACCGTCGTACGGTATCCCGCAGGGCGTGACAGACCGATTGCCCTAGCTCTCTCCGCCGACCACCAGTCGATATCCGAGGTCGATCGCCTCCAACTCGGACTCGGCCAGATCGCCATGACGCCGTTGCCACGCGCCGCTGCTCAGGTCGGCCTCCAACGCAGCAACGCCCCGAGCCACAACAGCCGGGTCGGCCAGCGCCAGCCCCGAACAGTTCGCCCGCACCGCCGGGTCCAGATAAGCCTCGGGGCGGCACCAGTACGCACCCAACACGCCGTCCTCCATGTCCCGTGGGACCAACAGCGGGATGGACACGTCGGCACCGATGGCCTCGGCCACCACCTCGGACCCGGGCCCGAGCCGCTCCGTCGTCGCAGCGACCTCGGGTACGTATTCGGCCAGGAACCAGAACTTCGAGTGCAGTGAGAAGTCGATGGCCAGGACGACCCGCCGTGGCGCCACCCGGCACAGCTCGGCCAGTCCGGCGGCCCAGTCGTCCCAGTGGTGCACGGTGAGGATGGCCAGCGCGACGTCCGCCGAACCGGACGGCAACGGCAGCGCTGAGGCACTGGCCCGTACCGCCGGCGCCGCACCCGCCGCCCGCTGGCCCACCATGACGCTGGACGGCTCGACCGCCACCACCGCCCGACCGGGACCGACGGGCTCGTAGTTCCCGGTCCCGGCGCCGACGTTGACCACGACGCGCCCGTCCCCGAGCTCGTGGTGGATCAACGCCTCCCAGCGCGGATCAGGCCGGCGGTGGGCGATGTAGCCCAGCCCGATGGTGTCGTAGACGGGCGACGCAGCAGCCGGTGACGAAGTCATCACACCGTCGCCGTCGGTCGGTCCTCCAGCGTTACGCCGCCGATTTCTCCAAAATGTGCACACCGCACGCCGAGCCCAGCCCGATCACGTGGGTCAGCCCGACCTTGGCGCCCTCGATCTGGCGGTCGCCGCCCTCACCCCGCAGGTGGGTCGCCACCTCCCAGACATTGGCGATGCCGGTGGCGGCGATCGGGTGGCCCTTGGACTCCAGCCCGCCGGACACGTTCACGGGCGTCTTCCCGTCACGCCAGGTGGCGCCCGACTTGAAGAAGTCCGCCGCACCGCCCCGCTCGCACAGGCCGAGGTTGTCGTAGTGGACGAGCTCGGCGGTGGCGAAGCAGTCGTGCAGCTCCACCAGGTTCAGGTCCGAAGGGCCGACGCCCGCCTGCTCGTAGGCCTGGGCCGCCGCGTTGCGGGTCAGGTCGTTGACGTTCGGCAGGATCTGGCACGCCTCCTCCCACGGGTCCGTCGTCAAGATGGAGGCGGAGATCTTCACCGCACGCTTCTGCTGCTCGAGCGACAGCGTCTTGAGCTTCGACCCCGAGACGACGACGGCTGCCGCCGCACCGTCGCAGTTGGCCGAGCACATGGGACGGGTGTTCGGGTAGGCGATCATCACGTCGTTCATGATCTCGTCGAGCGACATCTTCTTCTGATAGGCCGCCATCGGGTTGAGCGTCGAGTGGGAGTGATTCTTCTCGCTGATCTGCGCGAACAGCTCGAAGCTGGTGCCGCCGTAGCGGTGGCCGTACTCCATGCCGATCTGGGCGAACACGCCCGGCATGATGTCGGTCCCGATGCGCCCGTCGATGGCCGCCACCGAGCCGTAGCGCCCCGAGGGCGTCCACGTGTTGTCGTCAGTCTTGCGGCTCCCGCCGGCCAGCAGCCCGGCGCCGGCGAGCTTCTCCACGCCGAAGGCCAGGCCCATGTCGGTCTCGCCCGCCTTGATCGCCATGACCGCCACCCGCAACGCGGTGGCGCCCGTGGCGCAGGCGTTGGAGACGTTGTAGACGGGAATGCCCGTCTGCCCCAGCTGCTTCTGCACGACCTGCCCGATCGGCAGGGCGCCGCCCATCAGGTTGCCGGCGCCGATGATGCCCATGTCCTTCATGGTCACGCCGCCGTCGGCCAGCGCGCCCTGGACCGCCTGCGAGGCCAGGTCGGTGGTGTCGAGGTCAGGGTGCTTCCCGAACTTCGTCATGTGGATGCCGAGGATCCATACCTCTTCGGATGCCGATGCCATCGTGCCTAACCTCCCAGGGGTTCGAAACCGAAGCCGACTGCCTCGGTGCCGTTGTCGTCGGTGCCGATCACCTCGGTCGCCAGGCGGACCTTCATGCCCAGCGTCACGTGTTCGGGATCGGGTGTCACATTGATGAGATTGGCCTTCACGCTGGTGCCCTCGCAGTCGACGACGGCGGCCACGTAGGGCACGGGGATGCCCGGCGCCGCGAAGGAGACGATGGTGAACGCCCGCACCTCGCCGGTCGTCGGGATGGAGGCCTTCTTGAATTCGGTGGCCTCGCAGTTGGCGCAGGCGTTGCGCCGGTCGAAGAAGCGGGCGCCGCACGACGTGCATTCATTTGCCACCAGATGCGGGTCGTCACCCAGCTCCAGGTAGTCGACCAGTGGGATCTGTTGCGCCATCATGCCCCTTCACTCGGGTGGAGAATCGTGTTCTCAATGTAGCGGTGCGGCGAAAAAGTCGGCCAATCGCCGCACCCTTCGGACCGCGGCGTCCCTGGCCACAGCCCGATAGGTTCGGATCCATGCAATTCACCCACCTCGGCCGCACCGGCCTCACCGTCAGCCGCATATGCCTGGGCACCATGAATTTCGGGCCCGAGACGGATGAGCCGACCTCGTTTTCCATCATGGACTCGGCTCTGGAGGCCGGAATCAACTTCTTCGACTCGGCCAACGTCTACGGCCGCTCCAAGGGGCGGGGCGCCACCGAGGAGATCGTCGGACGCTGGTTCGCCCAGGGCGGTGGCCGCCGCGAGAAGGTGGTCATGGCGACCAAGCTCTACGGCGACATGGGCGACTGGCCCAACGACGGGAAGCTCTCGGCGCTCAACATTCGCCGGGCGTGTGAGGCGAGCCTGAAGCGCCTGCAGACCGACTACATCGACCTGTACCAGATGCACCACATCGACCGGCGTACGAGCTGGGACGAAATCTGGGAGGCCATGGAGGTCCTGCGGGCCCAGGGCAAGATCCTCTACGTCGGCTCGTCGAACTTCGCCGGTTGGCACATCGCCAAGGCGCAGGAGGCAGCGGCGCGCCGCAACTTCATGGGCCTGGTCAGCGAGCAGTCGCACTACAACCTGCTGACGCGCCAGATCGAGCTCGAGGTGCTGCCGGCGGCCGAGGACTACGGCCTCGGGGTCATCCCGTGGTCGCCCTTGGCGAGCGGGCTGCTCGGCGGCATCGTGCGCAAGGAGCGTGACGGCAGCCGGCGCTACGGGGACAACGTCAAGAGGACGCTGGGGGCCAAGCGCGCCGAGCTCGAGGCGTACGAGGACCTCTGCGCCGAAGCAGGCGAGGAGCCGGGCACGGTCGGTCTGGCCTGGCTCCTGACGCGGCCCGCCGTGACGGGCCCGATCGTGGGGCCGCGGACGCCCGAACATCTCGAGTCGGCCGTGCATGCCGTCGACGTCACGCTCGACGCCAAGGTGCTCACCCGCCTCGACGAGATCTTCCCGGGCCACAGGACGGCACCGGAGGACTACGCCTGGTAGCTGTGCCTCGGAGCTGTCCCCGGATACCCGCCCGGGATACCCGTGCGAGACAGCTGGGCTATTTGACCGAGCCGGCCAGCTCGGGCTGGGCCTCCGGTCCCGGGTCCTCGGGCATGTTGCTCGTGTCCAGGTCGTCCGCGTCGACGGAAAGCTTGGGCAGGATCCGGTCCAGCCAGCCCGGGAACCACCAGTTGGCCTTGCCGAACAGCATCATGATGGACGGCACGATGGCCATCCGGATGAGGATGGCGTCGACGAGGATGCCGCCGGCCAGGCCGATGCCGAACTCCTTGATGACGCGGTTCCCGCCCAGGATGAACGAGCCGAATACGAGGATCATGATCAGTGCGGCCGCTGTGATCGTCTTTCCGGTCGCAGCCAGGCCGTTGCGCACCGCGATGCGGTTGTTCCCGCCCGACTTGATGTACTCCTCGTGCATCCGCGACACCAGGAAGACCTGGTAGTCCATCGACAATCCGAAGAGGATGGCGAACAGCATCACGGGGAGGAACGCCTCGACGGGGCTGGTTCCCTGCAGCCCGATCAGCGCACCTGCGTCACCCCATTGGAAGACCGCAACCAGCATGCCGAGTGCGGCGCCGATGGAGAGCAGGTTCATCACGGCCGCGGTGAGCGGGATCACGAGACTACGGAACACCGTCATCAGCAACAGGAACGACAGGATCACGACCAGGCTGATGAAGAGCGGCAACTTCGAGCTCAGCACGTTGGCGAAGTCGATGTAGATGGCGGTCGTCCCGGCGACGAGGACCTTCAGGCCCGAGTTTCCGACCGCCTGCGGGATCGTGCTGCCCCGCAGGCGGTTCACCAGATCGGTTGTGGCCTTGTCCTGCGGGGACGTGGTCGGATAGACGGTGGTCAAGGCCACGTAGCCGTCGCCTGTCTTGTTGGGGATGTACACCGTGGTGGGGCGAGTGCTCTGGACCACGCCCGGTTGCGTGGCGACGGCGCCCACGACCTTCTCCAGCGCGGGGTCGGGATTCTGTGGCACCACGGTCACCAGCTCGAGCGGCCCGGTGAAGCCCGGCCCGAACCCCTTGGAGAGCATGTCGAAGGCCACCCGCGTCGGCGTCCCGGCCGGGTCCGTGCCCTGGTCGGCCGAGCCCAGCTGCAAGGAGAAGAAGGGCAGGGCGATGGCCACGATGATGATCAGGGCGACGCCGGCAGACAACACCGGGTGCTTCTGCACGCGGTCCGCCCAGTTGGGCCAGAAACCCTTGCTGTCGGCGCCGATGATGCGGGGGCCGCTCTGGGCCAGGTTCCGCTTCTGCTTGCGGCTCATGACCTTCGGCCCGATGAAGCCGAGCATGGCCGGCAGGAGGGTGAGGGCCGCCACCATCGTGAGAGCCACGCCGATGGCGGCGGCCACCGCCAATCCGTAGAGGAAGCTCACTCCGAGGGCGAACATGCCGAGCAGGGCGATGCACACGATGATCCCGGCGAACAGTACGGCACGGCCCGAGGTGTTGACCGCATTGATGATGGACAACTCCACGTCGCGGCCCGCGACGAGGCCTTGCCTATGGCGCGTCACGATGAAGAGGGCGTAATCGACGCCCACCCCCAGCCCGATGAGGAGCGTGAGCTCCGGCGAGATCGACGGCATGCCGAGCACGTGGCTCAACACGCCGATGATGCCGATGGCGGTGCCCAGGGCGAGGAGCGCCGAGAGGATGGGCAGGATGGCGGCGAAGAACGAGCCGAAGACGAGCAACAGAACGATCAGCGCCAGCAGCACGCCCAGACCCGAGCTGCTGAAGGACTGGTTGTTGGCCTGCTCGGCCAGCGGCCCGGTGACCGCGACCGTCAGCCCGCCGCCCGATGTCTTGGTCACGGTGTCGACGAATTTCTTTGCTTCGGCTTTCGAGATGTTCTGGGTCTGCAAGTCGAAGTTGACCTGGAAGAACCCGACCGAGTCGTCCTTGCTGATGTTGGGATTGTCGGCCGAATTGGTGAGGTTCCCGCTCTGATCGAACGGGCTCGTGACCGGCGTGACGTGAGGGAGCGCGTTGATCTTGTCCACCATGGTGTTGATGCGCTGGCCGATGGCGGGGTCGGTCAGCTTGGCATCACCCGAGGTGCCGAAGACCACCTGCTCCTGGTCGCCCGAGTGGGAGGGCGCGACGGACTTGAGCAGCTTGATGGCGTCGAACGACTGGGTGTGGGGGAAGCTGAAGTTGTTCGAGTAGTTGGTGCCGACAGCCGACACGGTGAAGATCGAGACGACGAGCACGACGACCCACGCCAGGACGACGATGCGGCGATGATGGACACACCACGCGGCCAGGGTGCGCATTAGGGGAATCTCCTCGGGGATGTTCGACGCGGCCACCGGCCAGCGTCAGGGGGGAACAGCGTCAAGCGTACTGGCCTCCCGGACGCCCTCCGGTGCACTCGGTATCGGCAGAATGAGCCAGCGCATTGAACACGGGGAGGGCCAAGCGGTCCGCCGAAGTGGCTGACCTGGCCACCAGCCTTCCGGCCAGGACCGGATGGTGCTCTGGGACTTCGAAGAATTCACGCAGGTTCAGCGTGAGCAGCGTGAGAGGCGAGAACGCCACCACTGCGATGGACGACCGCAGCTGGTTGAGGATCGAGTGCTCCGACCAGGAATCACCCCGTCCGAGCAGCCCGATCGGCATGCCGTCGCGCTGGACGATGGCGTGACCGGCGGTGATGACATGCCACATCCGGACCGGCACGTCCTGGGCCTGGATCACCTGCCCGGGATGTGCCGTTGAGGCGACGCAGCGCGCCGCGATCTCCTGGAGCTGCGCATCGGGAAGGCCGGCGAAGACGGCGATGGAGCGCAGCCGGTCCGGGTCGCCGTCCGGACCGTGCCCGGGAGTGTCGGTGGAGCGGGGAGTGTCGGTACGCATGACGCCGGCTCAGTGATCCATGACCGAGCTGGGCCCGGGCATCTCGTGGCGATGGTGTGCGTGGTGGTGGCGCCCTCCGGCCCGGCGCCACACGAAAAAGGCGATGACGGCGAAGAGGAACCACGGTACGTGGTACATCGGGTAGAAGGGCATGGTCGCACCCGCCGCGATGGCGACCAGGACCACGACGAGAAGCCACGGAAGGATCCGTCGGTGTCGCGGCGGCGGGGGAGGGGGCTCGCTGGGCAGGCGGGGCAGGTCGCCGAAGAGGCCGTTCAGGTCCCCGCGGGTGGTGGCGGACATCGCGGCGTCGAGCCGGTTCTTGAACTCGACCTCATCGAGCCGGCCCTCGGCGTAGTGGCGGGACAACTTGTCGGCCACGGCATTGCGCTCGTCGTCCGAGGCCCGCATGGAGGCGTCGTAGGTCTGCGTGTCCCTGCGGCCCATCGGGTAGGCGGGATCCCACCGGTAGCGCATCGTGTCTGCTCCTTGGTTCGCGGTCTGTGGTCGGTCGGTCTGTGGATCGGTCGGTTTGTGCGTCAGGTCGGTCAGGCGGTCGGTGGGTGGGGCACTCAGAAGGCGCCGCGGGCCCGCTCGCGGGCCAGGAGCTCCTCGGCGACCGAGACGTCGGTGTCCTCGTCGGGGATGAGCAGCCAGCCGGCGACGTACAGCGGCACGGCGAGGCCTCCCAGGAAGGCGAGGGCGACGAACCCGACGCGGACGATGGTCGGATCGACGTCGAAGTAGTCGGCCAAGCCGGCCGCGACGCCCGCCAACATGCGGCCCTGGCCTCCCCGGTGCAGTCGCTGCTCCCCGACCGGTCCACTCGGAGCGGACGGGGGTTGCCCGGGTTGCCTGGGTTGCCCGGGCTGGTCGGGCTGGTCGGTGGCCGTGCTGGCCCCTGCTGCGCCGGCGCTGCCTGGTGTCTCTTCTGGTGCGTTGTCCATGGAGTCCAGCCTGACGACCCTGCCCGCCTGCGGGAATCCGGCAATTCCCTGGTCCGACCCTGAGCGCACCCCTGAGTGCTCAGGGATGTCCCTGATGGCCCTCGAGGTCGCCGCGGCGCGATCATCGGGGTATCGCAGAGGCACCCGATCCCGGTACGCATCCGCTCACCGAGGGTGGGCGCCCGACTGATCCGTCCTCGGTCGCGCCCCCAATCACGCCAGCCGCCCCCCCGGTCACGCCACCGGTCACGCCACCGGTCACGTCCGAGAACCCCACCGCCGCCCCTCCCTGGGACGGGTGGAGCCAGGGACGCGCCCCTTGGTCCGCACACGATCGGCACGGGCACTGGTCCGACCGGCGGGAACACTGGCGCCAGCACCGCGAGAGCCATCACCACCATGTGGGGGGCAAGCTGCGCAGTCTGCGCCGGAGCCCCGACAACCGGGTCCTGGGCGGTGTCTGCGGCGCCATCTCGCGTGAGACCGGGATCGACGCCATGTGGGTCCGCATCGGCTTCGTCCTGTTGGCCATCGCCAGCGGCATCATGGTCTTCGTGTACGCCATGGCGTGGCTGCTGATCCCGATGGAGGGGGACAGCGGCAACATCTACTCCCGCGCCATCAGCGACCGCCGTGGCATCCGGACGATCGCCGCCATCCTGTTGCCGCTCCTGATCGCGGTGCAGTTCATCACCAGCTCCCTGCACGTCCCGTTCATCGGCTTCCTCGGCTGGCCCACCTTCCTGGCCGTCGGCGTCATCGTGCTCATCTGGCGCAACGCCGGCGACTCCGAGAAGGCGTTCATCGACGAAGACGTCATGCCGCTGCTCGGCACGGATCGGCACGGGAAGGGTCGGCGCTGGCTGATCGCCCGCGTCGTCCTGGGCGTGCTGGTCGGGGCGGCCGGCATCGCCGTCCTGGTCGAGGGCCATACCACCGTTGCCGCGCTGGGCCCCCTTGGTGGCGCTGTGCTCGTGATCGCCGCTGCCGTCGTCATCTTCGGCCCGTGGTGGTTGAGCCTGGTGCGGGATCTGATCGCCGAACGCCAGGCGCGTGCGTTGGCCGAGGAGCGGGCGCAGATGGCGGCCCACGTCCATGACTCGGTGCTGCAGACGTTGGCGCTGATTCAGCGCTCCTCCGACGACCCGCAGCAGGTGGTGCAGCTGGCCCGGGCCCAGGAGCGCGAGCTGCGGGCCTGGCTGTTCGAGGGACGCCCCCCGGGCGCCATCGGGGAGGACGCCACCATGCTGGCCGAGGGTGTGGGCCTCCTGCAGCGCCAGGTGGAGGCCGATCACGGCATAGCGGTGCAGGTGGTCATGGTGGGGGACTGCCCACTCGACGACTCGTTGCGCGCCGTGCTGGACGCGGCGCGCGAGGCGACGGTCAATGCAGCCAAGTGGTCGGGTGCGGATCAGGTTTCGGTCTATGCCGAGGTCGAGACGGACACGGTCATGGTCTATGTGCGTGACCGCGGTCGCGGCTTCGATCCCGACGACGTCCCGGATGACCGCCAGGGCATCACCCAGTCCATCGAGGCCCGCGTGGCGCGCTTCGGCGGATCGGCCGTCGTGCGCTCCGCGCCCGGGGAGGGGGCGGAGGTCCAGCTCTCCATGCCCCGTCGGGAGCGGGTCAGGTGACCGACGGGGCCCAGGCACCGGTGCACCGACCGGCGTCCGGCGGACGGCCGCGGATCTTCCTGGTCGAGGACCACGCCGTGTTCCGGGCCGGCGTCAGGGCCGAGCTCGGCGACGCGGTCGAAATGGTGGGGGAGGCCGACGAGGCCGCAGCCGCGGTGGAGCTCATCAGCGAGCGCCTGCCCGATGTGGTCCTCCTCGACGTGCACCTCCCCGGCGGCGGCGGGCTCGCCGTCCTGCGCGGTGTGCTGCCCCACCACCCGGAGGTGCAATTCCTGGCCCTGTCGGTCTCCGACGCCCCAGAGGATGTGATCGACGTCATCCGGGCCGGAGCCCGCGGCTACATCACCAAGACGATCTCGGGACCCGAGCTGCTCCAGGCCGTCTACCGGGTCGCAGCCGGGGATGCCGTGTTCTCGCCCCGGCTGGCGGGGTTCGTGCTGGACGCCTTCGCGCAGGGCGGCGCGCCGGCTCCGGGCCTCGACCCCGAACTGGACCAGTTGTCACCCCGCGAGCGCGAGGTCCTGCGCCTGATCGCCCGCGGCTACACCTACAAGGAGGTGGGCCGGGACCTCGGCATCTCGGCCAAGACGGTCGAGTCGCATGTCTCCTCCGTCCTGCGCAAGCTCCAGCTGTCGACACGCCACGAGTTGACCAGGTGGGCTACCGACCGTCGCTTGGTCTAGACAAGGGGGATGCCCGAGGAGCTCGCCGCCGAGCATCGCGACGCGGTGAAGCTGGCCGACATGGCCGGGCGGGCCCTTCTGGAGCTGCGAGCCGACCCACCGTCGTTGCGCGATCTCGGTGCGGCGGGTGACCGCATGGCCCACCAGCTCCTCGTCGCCGAGATCAACCGGCTCTACCCCCTGGACGACGTGCGGTCCGAGGAAGGGCTCGAGCACGTGGCGGGCACGGGCCGCCTCTGGATCATCGATCCTTTGGACGGCACCCGCGAATTCCGCCAGACCGATCGCAGCGACTGGGCCGTGCACGTGGCGATGGCCGTCGGCGGTGTGCCCGTTGTCGGTGCGGTGGCCCTGCCGGCGCTCGACATGGTGCTCGGCACGGCGGACCCTCCGGTCCTGCCCCCGGCGCGCCCGGGTGAAGCGCCGCGCGTCGTGGTCTCGAGGAGCCGGCCACCCGACGTGGCCTACGAGGTCACCGAGGCCATCGGCGGGGTGATGGTGCCCATGGGATCGGCCGGCGCCAAGATCGCCGCCGTGATCCTCGGCGCGGCCGAGGTGTACGTCCACGCCGGCGGCCAGTACGAGTGGGACTCGTGCGCCCCGGTTGCCGTGGCCTTGGCCAGCGGACTCCACGCGAGCCGGCTCGACGGGGAACCCCTCCGTTACGGCGACCCCGACGCGTGGCTGCCCGACCTCGTCGTCTGCCGCCAGGAATACGCGGAGGACGTCCTGGCCGTCACCACGCAACAGCGTCGTCCGTACTGGTAGCGACTGGTAGCAACTGGTAGTCGCAGCTCGGCACGGCGCCCCGGAATTGACAGAACCCCGCCTCGCAACGAGACGGGGTTCTGTCGTAAGGCTTGTGCGCTCGGCGTCAGCCGATGGCGCGCACGTTCGCGGCCTGAAGGCCCTTCGGACCTTGGTTGGTCTCGAACTCGACCTTCTGTCCTTCTTCGAGATTGCGGTAGCCCGTACCGCTGATCGCGCTGAAGTGCACGAAGACGTCGGGGCCCCCACCGTCCTGGGTGATGAAGCCGAAGCCCTTCTCACCGTTAAACCACTTCACGGAACCAGTTGCCATTGAAAATCCACTCCTCTCCTGGCCAGATTTGACCCGTGTCGCCAGGGCCATGGCCGGTAGCTCTTGCGAGCTAGAGGGATTTCCAAACTTGTGATGGTGGTGCCCTCGGAGAGGAACCTTAGCGCGCCCTGGCCAGGGGAGGGGGTTTGCCCGTTGCAGGCCCCATCGTCACCGGTTGTTCACGTCCCGGATGGTGCGTAGCTTGGAATGGCGGCTCAGGCCCGAACGAAGGGGGCAAATTGTGACGGTGACCACCAATCCGTACCTGGAGGGCAACTTCGCCCCGGTTCTCGAAGAGGTGACGGCCACCGATCTGCCGGTGACCGGTCACGTGCCCGAGAGTCTGAGCGGCCGCTATCTGCGCAACGGGCCCAATCCCGTGACGCCCCCAGAGCCCTCCGGCTACCACTGGTTCACCGGCGACGGGATGGTGCACGGGATCCGCCTGCACGACGGCCGGGCCGAGTGGTACCGCAACCGCTGGGTGCGCTCCGCCGCCGTGGCCCAGGCGCTCGGTGAAGAGCCCCGCCCCGGGTCGGTGCACGCCGGCATGGACTTCTCGCCGAACACCAACGTCATCGGCCATGCCGGCCGCACGTTCGCCATCGTGGAGGCGGGTGCCCGCCCCTATGAGCTGACCAACGAGCTCGAGACGATCGGCCCCTGCGATTTCGGCGGCACGCTGGAGGGCGGCTACACCGCGCACCCCAAGCGCGACCCGCTGACGGGCGAGCTCTACGCCGTGTCGTACTTCTTCGGCTGGGGCAATGACGTCGAGGTCACGGTGCTCGACACGGCAGGCAAGGTGCGCTCGAGCCGGCGCGTCACGATGGGCGGTCCGGTGAGCCTGCACGACTGCGCCATCACGCAACGCTCCATCGCCCTGCTCGACCTGCCGGTGACGTTCAGCCTCGATGCCGCGGCAGCCGGTGCGTCGTTCCCGTACCGCTGGGAGGAGGGCTATCGATCCCGCGTGGGCCTGTTGCCGCGCGACGGCGACTCGACCGATGTCGTCTGGCACGACGTCGAGTCCTGCTACGTGTTCCACCCGATGAACGCCTTCGACGACCCTGACGGGGACGGCGTCGTGCTCGACGTCGTGCGCCACCCCTCCATGTTCCGCACGCACCTCAACGGTCCGTCCGAAGGTTCGCCGACGCTGGAGCGCTGGCACCTCGACGGTCGGGGCGGCGTCGTGAAGGAGGAGCGTCTCGACGACCGGGGCCAGGAGTTCCCACGGGTCGACGAGCGCCGCGTGGGCCTGCCCCATCGCTACGGCTACGCGGTCGCCGTCGGCGAGTCCGACGGCATCGTCGGGACCGAGTCGGTGCTCCTGCGCCACGACTTCGAGCGCGGAACGGCCCAAGCGCGTCCATTCGGCCGCGGGGCGAGTCTGGGCGAGGCTGTCTTCGTGCCCCGAGACGATGGCGCCGGCGAGGCGGAGGGCTGGCTCCTCCTGCTCGTCCACTCGGCCGAGACCGGCGTGTCCGCCCTGCACATCCTCAATGCCGAGGACATGACGGGGGAGGCGCAGGCCGTGATCGAGCTGCCTCAGCGGGTACCGGCGGGCTTCCACGGCAACTGGGTGCCCGACCAGGGCTGACGATAGGCCGAACGGGTGCCTGGCCAGGGGCTGAACGGGCCCTTCTCCCAAGCGGACGATCGTTCGGTGTCCCCGGACGGCCAGGGGTAAAGTTCTCTCTGTGTTCGTCTGGCACTGGGTCCAGCAGCACCGGCTCCTGTCGGTCATCTTTCTGGCGCTGATGATGGTGAGCTGCGCCGGTGGGACGGCTTGGGCCTTGGTCTTCCGCACCGTGTCCTCACCCGTGGGCCTGCGTGAGGCGCTGCGCATGTACCGGAAGGAGCAGACCGGGAAGATCGTCACCTCGTTGCGCAGCCGACTCCCTGCTCCGGGCGTCTACACCTACCGCACCACGGGGGGCGAGAGCCTCAATCTGGTCGGCGTCGCCCGATCCTTCCCGACCAGCACCTCCATGATCGTGGCGGACGGGCGCTGTGCCACGGTCAGTTGGGTGCCGATCACCCAGCACACCGAGGCGACCATGTTCTGCAATACCCCAAACGGTGCGTTGACCGTTCCGAAGCTCGTGACGGACGAGTCCATCGCAGGCTCCACGAGCACCTCGACGATCAACTGCCCGGCCTCGACCTACCTGCTCCCGCCGGCGGCGCGCCCGGGGCAGCGCTGGGCGGCCACCTGCCTGCAGATGAACCCAGCGGAGAAGATCATGTTGTCGGGACAGGCCTTGGGCCGGTCGACCATACAGGTGGGCGGCCATGCGGTCTCGGTGACGCACGCCCGTCTCGTCTTCACCTTCACCGGCACGGCCGAGCACGGGACCAACCCGATGGACTTCTGGATCGTGCCCAGCAGCGGGCTGATCGTGCGCGAGAAGGAGACGGTGGGCGTGATGCAGAGCGGCGTCCGCTACTCCGAGAACATGGAGACCACCCTCAGCACCCTCAGCCCGGCGCACTGATGCCCGGCCCGGCACACCGACAGCCGGCGCAGACGCGGGTCAGTCGGCGGGTGGGACGACCAGGGCCGCCAGACGCTTCGGCGCCGTGAGGCAGTAGCTCTCGGCGATCATCTCGGCCATCTCGTCCCAATCGGGCTGCTTCCGCAGGTCCAGCCGCACTCCGATCCATCCTTTGGGCCCCACGTACTTCGGGACGAAGAAGCGCTCCGGTTCCGACGCCACGAGTATGGGTTGCGCTCCCTTGGGCGCCTTCATGGTCATGGACGTGGCGTCCTCGCTGGTCATGACGAAGAGCTTGTCCCGCACCCTGAAGGCCGGTGCGGTGTGGCCGCCGAACGGACGCTCCTCCGCCTCGGGGAGCGCCAGGCTGATGGCGCGCACCCGCTCTATGGCGCCCCGGGCAGCGCTCACTCTTGGGCTGACCCGGCTGGCCCGGCTGGCCCCGCTGGACCCGCTGACCCGGCTGACCCCGCTGACCCGGCCGTCCCCGCCGCCCTGTCCTGCGCCACCGCGTCATAGGACGCGTAGTCCGTGCCGGTGTCGTCGGCGAACTCGAACTCGAGCAGACCCGCGTCGCCCCAGCGCTGGCGCAGGTAGCCGCTGTTGGCGTCGAGCAGCCCGAGCTTGCGCACGTTGGGCACGAGCTTGGCGAAGAAGGCGCGGGCGAAGCCCCCGGCCGGGTTCATCTTCGTCTTCTGCGCCGCCTGCACAATGAAAGGGAGGACGTCCTCAGCCGTCGTGCCCATGCGCTCCCACACCTCGGGCGTGGTCGCCCGAGCCCGCGAGTTCAAGGTCGCATCGACGAGGAACTCCTGGCGCTCCTTCAACTCGGCCTCGCTGAGGTCGCGGTAGAACTCCGACAGCGTCAGCACGCCGAAGGCGACGTGACGTGCCTCGTCCGACATGACGTAGCGCAGGAGCTTGGTGAGCAACGGCTCCTGGGTGCGCCGCAGCATGTCGCCGAAGGCGGCCAGCGCCAGCGACTCAATGACGATCTGCATCCCGAGGTAGGCGATGTCCCAACGGGAGTCCTCGAGAAGCGACCAGATCTGCTCCTTGAGGAACGGGCTCATCGGGTACGCGTCGCCGAGCTTGGTGCGGAGATACTTGGCGAAGACCTCGGTGTGCCTCGCCTCGTCCATGGTCTGGGTCGAGGCGTAGTACTTGGCGTCGATCCACGGCACGGTCTCGACGATCTTTGCCGCGGTCATCATGGCGCCCTGCTCGCCGTGCATGAACTGGGAGAGACTGGCCTTGAACAGCTCGATGCCGAGTTGGGTGTACTCCTTCTCGCTCCACGCTGCCAGCGGCGAGCCCGGCAGCGTGCCGGCCGTCCGGGCCACCGCCAGGAGCGGGCTTTCCTGCTCGGCCACCAGGCGCTCGGGATCGACGTCGATGGACCAGTCCAGGTCCGTCACGCTGTTCCACTGCGATCCCATGGCCTTGTTGTAGAGCGTGACGAGCTGTCCGCGGTCGCGCTCGTAGTCCCACAAGAAGAGCCGGTCCGCGTTGTCGTGGATGACCTGGACGGCCGCCTCCATGTCCTGCCGGGGCGGTACCTGAGGCGTCGCCGCGCTCATGGGCCGAGGCTACTTCCGCTTCCCGCCCATGTTGGCGTTCGCCGCCGCCTTGGCGACGAGGTCCGGCACCACCTTGCCGAGCTCGGCCGGGTCCCAGCGGTCGCCCTTGTCGGCGGCCGGTCCTTCGACCCAGCCTTCGGCCACGCTCAGGTGGTCGCCCTGCACGTTGAAGACGCGACCCGTGATGCGGGCCGACTCGGGGCTGCCGAGCCACACGACGATCGGTGCGATGTTGGCCGGGTCGAACGGGTCGAACTCCTCAGGCTTCTTGTCGGTGGGGGTGAAGCCACCGCCGAGGTTCTCGGTCATGCGGGTGAGGGCGGCGGGCGCAATGGCGTTGACCGTCACGCCGTAGCGCTCGAGCTCCATGGCGGCGATGATCGTGAACGAGGCAATGCCCGCCTTGGCGGCGCCGTAGTTGGTCTGGCCCACGTTGCCGTAGATGCCCGACGGCGACGTGGTGTTGATGATGCGGGCGTCGTTCGTCTCGCCGGCCTTCGTGCGGTTGCGCCAGTACTCCACGGCGTGGCGCGTGGGGGCGAAGGTGCCGCGCAGGTGCACCCTGATCACGGCGTCCCACTCGTCGATGGTCATGTTGACCAGCATGCGATCGCGCAGGATGCCGGCGTTGTTGACGAGGACGTCGATCGTCCCGAAGGTGTCGATGGCGGCCTGAATGAGGCGGCCTGCGCCCTCGTAGTCCGAGACGTCGTCGCCGTTGGCCACGGCCTCGCCGCCCATGGCGCGGACCTCGTCGACCACCTGCCCGGCCGGGCCGTCCGAGGAGCCGGACCCGTCCACCTCGGCGCCGAGGTCGTTGATGACCAGCTTGGCGCCCTGGCTGGCGAACTCGAGCGCGTGCTCGCGCCCGATGCCCCGGCCGGCCCCGGTGATGACGACTACCCGTCCGTCACAGATACCCACGTTGTTCAGCTCCTTTTGTCTGTTGCAGCTCGTGTGTGCATGCCGGTTGCGTTGGTCACGCCGGCTCCGATGCCGTCCGGTACTGCTCGCGCAGCTTTCTCTTGAAGATCTTCCCAGTATCCTCCCGCGGCAGCTCCGAGACGAAGTCGACGCTCCGGGGGCACTTGAAATGGGCCAGGTGGTCCCGGCAGAAGGCCATGAGCTCGGCCCCCAGCTCGTCGGTCCCCACGACCCCCTCGGCGGGTTGCACCACGGACTTGACGGCTTCGCCCCACTCGTCGTCGGGCACCCCGATGGTGGCCACATCGCCCACCGCCGGGTGCTCCAGCAGCACGGCGTCCACCTCGGCCGGGTAGATGTTGACCCCGCCGGAAATGATGAGGTTGGCGGTGCGGTCGGTCAGGTACAAGAAGCCCTCGTCGTCCATGTAGCCCATGTCGCCCAGGGTGAAGTAGTCGCCACGGAACGCCCCGGCTGTCTTCTCGGTGTCGCCGTAGTAGTCGAACTTGGTGGCGGCCGGCGCCTGCAGGAAGACCAGGCCGATCTCGCCGGGCGGCAGATCGTTGCCGACGTCGTCGGCCACCTTGACCAGGCCCGGGACCATGGGCCGGCCGACGGTGCCCGGGTGGTCCAACCAGGTCGCCGAGTCGACGAGCGTGCCCAGTCCTTCGGTCGCGGCGTAGTACTCGACCACCACCGGGCCGAGCCAGTCGATGAGGCGCCGCTTGATCGGCACGGGGCAGGGCGCCGCACCATGGATCACGAAGCGCAGGGATGAGGTGTCGAAGCCCTCCCGCGTCTCCGCCGGCAGGGCCAACAGGCGGTGGAACATGGTCGGGACCATGTGCGTGTGCGTGATGCCGTGCTCCTCAATGAGCCGGAGCGCCTCCACGGGATCCCAGTGGTCCATGATCACCAGCGGCACCCCGTAGGTGAAGGGGACCGCCACCGAGAAGGCCAGCGGGGCGGCGTGGTAGAGCGGGCCGGTGAGGAGGTGGGCGTCGACGCTGGTCTCGTACTGCTCGTCGTACCCGCAGAAGTTGACCGCGGCGAGCGCGCTCACGGCGGCGGTGTCGCGGTGGACGCCTTTGGGCCGGCCGGTCGTGCCCGACGTGTACAGCATCTGGGTGCCCATCACCGGGTCCGTGATGTCGGAGCCGTCCTCGGCCGCCACGACCGACTTGTACATCTCGAAGCCGGGGAGATAGCCGCCGGTGTTCATCTTCACGAGGCCCGGGCCACCGGCAGCCGCGGCGACGGCGACCTTGTCGCCGAGCGATCCGGAGCAGACGAAGGCCTTGGCCTCGCAGTTGGCGACGATGTAGCCCGCTTCCTCACCGGTCAGGTGCCAGTTGATGGGCGTGAGGCGGAGGCCCGTGCGCTGAGCGGCGTAGAGCACCTCCAAGAACTCGGGCTCGTTGACGCACATCAGGGCGATGGCGTCGCCGGGTTGCAGGCCGCGGGCCCTGAGCGCGCGGGACAACCGGTTGATGTCGGCGTTGAGATCGGCGTAGGTGCGGTCGCCGTGCGCGGTGACCAGCGCCAGGCGATCCGGGATCCGCTGGGCCCACCAGGCCAGCAGCATGCCCTCGGCCGCGGCGGCGAGCTTGTCCTCGGGAATGCTCACGACGCGGCCCCGCCTTCGCCGGCGGCCCCGCCTTCGCCGGCGGCCCCGCCTTCGCCGGCGGCCCCGCCCTCGCCGGCGGCCCCGCCCTCGCCGGCGGATCCGCCCTCGCCGGCGGCCCCGCCCTCGCCGGCGGATCCGCTGCGGGGCCCCGTGGGCCGGAAGAGCGGCAGCTGGCGCCCGTCGCTCAGCGGCTCCCAGCTGACGGTCAGCGCCATGCCGATGGAGACATTGTCGGGCGGGCACCCCACTACGTTCGTCATCATGCGCACTCCCTCCTGTAGATCGACCAGCGCGATGCAGAACGGCTCACCCCGGGCGAAGGCGGCGCCGGCCGACTCCGGCCGGTGTTCGACGACGGCGGCATGGACGGTGGCCCGCCCGCTTGCCTCCCGCCACTCGAGCGGCCCGGCCGCGCCGCAGTGCGGGCACAGCGTGCGGGGGAAGAAGACGCCGCGGTCGCACGCCGTGCACCACTGCACCAGGAGCCGCCGTTCCCGGGTTGCCTCCCAAAAGGGGCCGCTCTCGGCCCCGACCGGCGGCTCGAAGCGCGTCGGCGCCGGCACCGGGGCCTGCTCCGCGGGGCTCACAGCGTGGCCTCGGTCCCGAGCACGGCGGTCGACATGACGGAGAGGAACATGCCCGAGCCGTGGGCCACGGCGATATCGGCCCCTTCGACCTGGCGTTGCCCGGCCTCGCCCCGGAGCTGGCGCACGGCCTCGGTGAGCAGGAACATGCCGTACATGCCGGGGTGCGTGAAGGAGAGCCCGCCGCCGTTCGTGTTCATGGGGAGCGATCCGCCCGGCCCGAGGCCGCCTTCGGCGGCGAAGGGGCCACCCTCACCCTTGGCGCAGAAGCCGAGGTCCTCCAGGTGCAACAGGGCTGTGATGGTGAAGCTGTCGTAGCCCATGAGGACGTCGACATCGGCGGGCCCGATGCCGGCCACGGCGAAGGCGCGGGAGCCCGAGACCGCGCCCGCCGTCGTGGTGAGGTCGGGCATCTGGGTGATCCCCATGTGATCGGTGCAGGTCGCCGCGCCGAGGACGTGGACCGGGGGCTTGCGCAGCGTCCGGGCCCGCGCCGCGCTGGTCATGACGAACGCGCCGGCACCGTCGGTCACCAGGCAGCAGTCGAGGAGGTGCAGGGGGCTCACCTGCAGCGGCGAGGCGAGCACGTCATCGATCGTCAGCGGGTCGCGGTAGCGGGCGCGCGGGTTCAGCGCGGCCCACTGGCGCGTCTGCACCGCGATGGCGGCCAGCTGTTCCGATGTCGTGCCGAAATCGTGCATGTGGCGGGCCGCGGCCAAGGCGTAGGGACCCATGGGGAGGCGGAGGCCGAAGGGGAGCTCCCACTCGGCCATGGGGTTGGGCCCCGGCATGCCGCGCCGGGCGCGCGGGCGCCGGCGGGCGCGGTCACTGCGCGGGGTGGAGGCGTAGACGCTCACCACGACGTCGCACACCCCCGCCGCGATGGCGGCCGCCGCGTGCTCGACGTGGACCTCGTAGCTCGAGCCGCCGGTCATGGTGGACTCGACGAAGGTCGGGTGCAGGCCGAGATATTCGGCGAAGGCCACGGCGGACTCGGGATGGCAGACGCCGTCGACGTCGGCCAGCGTCAGTCCGGCGTCGGCCAGCGCGTCCAGCACCATGGCGACCTCGAGCTCCCGGCCCGTGCGGTCGAGTTCACCGGTGGGGGAGACGTCGTCGGCGATGCCCACGATCGCCGCGGCGCCGCGGCGGCTCTGATCCTCCCGGCTCACCCTGGCGACCCCCCGGCCCAACCGACCCAGCCTGACGCAGCCGTCGGCGGCTCAGGCGTTCTTGGGCAATTGCGCGAAGGGGGTCACGCGGTCGTTGTTGGGCTCCTTGGGCAGCCCGAGCACCCGCTCCCCGATGATGTTGCGCTGGACCTGGTCGGTCCCCCCGTAAATGGGGGGCGCCTGGGCGAACAGCGCCATCTCGGTGATGCCGCCGGCGAAGGGGTCACCGGTGGCGTGCTTCAGCGCGGCCTTGTCGTCGCCGTCGTAGGCGTGGAGCATCCCGCCGGGGCCCATGATGCGCAGGCCGAGGTCGCGGGTGAGGCGGACGATCTGGCTCATGGAGAGCTTGGCCACGTTGGGCATGCCGGGTATGTCGTGTCCCTGCTCCTTGACCGCCTTGACGCGGAGGCCGTTGAACCGGCCGAGCTCGCCGAGCGTGTAGAGCCGGGCCAGGTCCTGGCGGATGCCGGCGTCGCCGTTGACGCCCCGGGACTTGGCCACGCTGATCAGTAGGCTGGCGCCCCCGCGCATGGCCCCGAGGGCCCCTCCGGGCGCCTGGGACTTCTTCTTGCCACCTTCGGTGCCGGCCGGGGCGGCGACGAGGTCGCCCACCCGCCGGGAGAGCATGCCCATGACGGTGCCCGGCTGGGCCAGTCCGCCGCCTGCCGCGTTGCCGCCCCCGGAGCCGAGACCGGCCCGCTCGTTCATCAGCGTCGTGTTGGCGGCCGCCCAGCCGTTGTTGATGCCGCCGATGAGCGCCGAGTCGGCCACCCGGGCGTCGGTGATGAAGACCTCGTTGAAGAGCGCGTGCCCGGTCATCTCCTTCAGGGGGCGCACGTCGACCCCGTCCTGGAGCATCTCGAAGGCGAAGTAGGAGATGCCCTGGTGCTTGGGGACGTCGGGGTCGGTGCGGGCCAGGAGCATGCCGAGGTCGGCGTACTGGCCGCCCGAGGTCCACACCTTCTGGCCGTTGATGATCCACTCGTCGCCGTCCTTGACGGCCCGGGTCTGCAGGCCCGCCAGGTCCGAGCCGGCCTGGGGCTCGCTGAAGAGCTGGCACCAGGCCTTCTGACCGGTGACGATGTCCCGCACGTAGAGGTCGATCTGCTCCTGGGTGCCGTGGGTGGCGATGGTGGGCGCCGCCAGCAGGAGGCCCAGCCCGGCCGGGGCGCCCAGAGCGCCGAAGTTGGCCACCTCTTGTTGGACCAGGACGACGTCGGAGCGCGCCATCGCCTTGCCGTAGGCGTTCTCGGGCAGCCCGGGGGCAGACCAGCCGGCCAGGCCCATGCGCTCCCACCAGTCGCCCACGGTCAGGTCCGGGTCCCAGTTCCTGCTCAGCCAGGACCGCAGCTCACTCAGCAGCTCGTCGGTCCGCGTGGTCTCTGTCGCGGTGTCGGTCACGCTCCGAAGCTACCGGGCGCGTCCACCAATCGGAAACTCCCACGAAACACCAGTAGCTTCCTCGGGATGCGAAACGACCGGTTGGATGCGGCCTTCGCCGCCTGGGTGCAGGCCCAGACAGCGGCCCTCAACGTGGTGCGCCAGGCCACGGGTGTCCCCGAGTCCGACGTCGACGTGGCGGAGGGATACCGCTGGGTGACCCGCCTGACCCGGCTGATCCTCGACTGGATCGTGGAGAAGTCCGACCCGTTGCACCCGCAGCTCTTCGACCTCCAGGACGAGTACAAGAAGCTCCTGGTGGACAACCCCGACGTGCACTACACGTTCTGCGTCCTCGACGACTCGCGCACCTACCGGCTCGTCGGGCAGCGCGGGGAGTGTGCGTACCTGGGCCTGACCTTCGGCACGCCGTTCGGGCAGGGGCCGGTCGGGGGTCGCACGGGAACGCAGATCCAGACCCACATTGACGAGTTCGAGCTGGGCCCGAACGGCGAGGTCGACATTCTGATCGCGCCGGCCGCCGCCATGCCCGACCCGAGGCCGCGCAACTCGGTCATCCTCGAACAGGGGACGGCGCAGCTGGCCATCCGGGAGACCTACTTCGAGAAGCACCCGGATCGCTTCGCCCGTCTCCGTGTCGAGCTGGTGCCCGAAGCGGGCGAAATCGTGCCGCACCCCATCCTCTCGACGGAGGAGCTGGCCTCCAAACTCGAGTTCGCCGCCATGTTCCTGACCTTCGTCGGCGGGACGGCGATGCAGATGTGGCAGGACGCGGGGAACAGCATCAACACGTTCGGCGGCGAGGCCGGCTCTGCGCACGTCGAGTCGCAGGAGGACGAGGTGCGCACCCACTCCAACGCGGAGATGACGTACCACGGCGGACGGTTCCAGCTCGAGCCGGGCCAGGCGCTGGTCGTGACGGTGCACGAGCCCGACAAGCCGTTCCTCTACTGGGGGTTGACGCTCACCTCGCCGTGGATGGAGAGCTTCGACTACCGCTACGCCACGACGGCTCTGAACAACAAGACGGCCACGCGCGCGGCGGACGGGTCGTGGCGCATGGTGATCGCGCCGTTGGATCCCGGGGTGGAGAACTGGCTCGACACCGGAGGACGGCTGGAGGGGTACATGCTGGTGCGCTGGGTCCTGGCCGACGGTCCGCCGCACCCGACGGCCGAGCTGGTCGGCATCGAGGACCTGGCCGCGTCGTAGCGGCCGGTTCAGCTGGGGCGGCTCGGGACCTCTTGGATCATCCAGCCGTTGCCGTCGGGATCGCTGAACGAGAGGAACGTCTCGTAGTCGGCCCGGGCGGGGCTGGCCCCCTCCACCGGCGCTCCGTCCTCGAAATGGATCAACTCCGGGACGTCCACGCCACCGTCGACGAGCCGACGCCGAGCCTCGTCGATGTCGCGCACCACCAGCTGGAGGCCTTGCAGGGTCCCTGCCGCGTCCTCGTTCCGCATGAGCGAAATGGAACAGCCCGAGCCGCTGGGCGTGAGCTGAACGACCCGGAAGTCCTCGCCGGCGCTGTGGTCCACGTCCACGTGAAAGCCGACGGCATCCGCGTAGAACGCCTTGGCCCGGTCCACGTCCGACACCGGAACGACCACGGTCTCCAGCTTCCAATCCACGATGCCTCCTCCGAGCGGGGCGCACACGTCTCTACCCTGACCGAGGGTAGGCCGTTCAGACCTCGGAGGGAACCCCGAAGCGCTCCTGATAGGGCTTCAGCAGCGCACGATGGGTGGCCAGGTCGAGGCCGGTGTCGGCGAAGGAGTACTCGTGCCCGCCGGTACGACCCGAGTGGCGGGAGGCCAGATACGCCTCCAGGGCGCCCCGGAACTCCTCGGACATCGGCAACTCCCACCCGGCGTAGAGGCGCTCGACGGTCCCGAGCGGGTCCGCCACCAGGTCGCGGTAGACGACGTCGGCGATCTGTCCGGTGGGGATGTCGCCGGCATCACGCTCGGCCGTGACGTGGTCCATCTGCATTTCGAAGCCCATGGCCATGAACTCGACGAGGACACCGTGGTCGACGTGCTCGGAGTGCATGAAGTGCAGGGTCGCCATCAGATCGGTCAGCGATCCGATGACCCGCAGCGGGTCACGGTGGGTGATCACGACGCGGGCGTCGGGGTAGGTCGAGAAGACCAGGGGCAGGGCGGAGAGATGCGAGGGTGCCTTGACGACCCAGCGCGTCGTCGGGCGCTCGGACACCCACTGCAGCGTCTGCAGGTGGCGCTTGTGCCACTCGTAGATCGGCGTCTGGTCCTGGCCGCTGCGCCACATGGTGTACTCGGCCACGTTGTAGAGGCCGGTGTACACATCGCTCGAGAACTGGTGGGCGAAGGCGAAGATGCACTCGGTCGGCAGGCGGCCACCGTTCTCGTGCATGGCGGTGAAGGCCGGGACGATCTCGTCCATGAGCTTGATCTCGTCGTCGCAGAGGTCGCCCGACGCATCGTCGTAGGGGACGGTGTGCAGCAACTCCCACAGCAGGGGCGGGCGGTTGTCGGGATCGCACGCCAAGAGCTCGTGGAGGAAGGTGGTGCCCGAACGCCCGAGGCCGGTCACGACGATGGGGGCGGGGACGGGCTGCTCGAGGATGGCCGGCTCTTTGTTCCACTGGTCGACCATGCGCAGGCGGTTCTGCAGAATGAGCTGGAGCTCGCCCCGGGTGCGGATGCGACCGGGCAGGTGCAGGCGCGCCTCGTTCTCGAGGGAGGCGCAGAGCCGGCGGAAGGGCTCCTCCCACCAGTCGTCGCCGAAGTCGTCCAGGCCGGTGGTCGTGATGGCGGCGGCCTGCAGGACCTCGGGATGGAGCGAGACCATCGAGCGGCCGTCGTCGCCGAGACCGTGACCGAGCGCGACCATTCTGTCCGCCCAGGGGCTGCGTCGTGGGGGTGTCCATGGCACGGGGCGTCACCGTACCTGCAACCGGGACAATGGTCGCATGACGCAGAGGAGGGGCAGCCGATGAGCAACTCGTTGCGGGACCTCGACGTGGACGCCGTGCTGGACGTGCTCGCCACGGGGACCGACCACCTGCTGAGCCCCGGGGTGCCCGTCTCGCAGCTCGACCACGCCCTCCAGACCGCGGCGCTCTTGGCCCACCTCCATCCGGGCGACGACGAATTGGCGGCGGCGGGACTGGTGCACGACATCGGTCAACTGCTCCCGGGCGGCCGCGACGAGACCCACGCCGACCAGGCGGCGCGGGCCGTGCGACGGGCGCTGGGGGAGCGGGTGGCCGCGATCGTTGGGTTGCACATTGAGGCCAAGCGGTACCTCGTGGCCACCGAGGACGGCTACGGAGGCGTGCTCACCGACGACAGCGTGGTCTCGTTGCAACGCCAGGGCGGCGCCCTGACCGAGGAGGACGCGGCGGCCTTCCTGGCCCGGCCGTGGGCAGCCGACGCCGTGACGCTGCGTCGCGTCGACGACAGCGGCAAAGCCGAGGGGTTGGTGGTGCGCGACCTGGCGAGCTGGGCACCCCTCCTGGAGGACCTCGCCCGGCGTGCCGGGCCACCACGCCGGGCGAGCGCCCTCCCTTCCTCTGCTTGCGGGCCGGACCGCATCGGGACGAGAGTCGGGGCCGTGGACGTCCCGATCATCGGTCACTGCGACGCCCGCTTCGGCGCCGTACGGGAGGAGTTCGTACGCAATTTCGCCGAGCGCGGTGAGGTCGGCGCTGCCGTCTGCGCTTCGGTGGACGGCGTCACGGTGGTCGACCTGGCCGGGGGCTGGGCCGACCCGGCCACAGGCGCGCCCTGGCGGCTCGACACGCTGGTCGACTTCTACTCCGTCGGCAAGGCGTTCGTGGCCCTCCTCGCGCTGCAGCTGGTCGACGCCGGGCTGGTCGCACTGGACGATCCGATCTGCGCCGTCTGGCCCGAGTTCGCTGCAGGCGGCAAGGAAGCGGCGACACTTCGTCATGCGCTGTGCCACCGGGCCGGGGTCCCGGCCATCCGCGAGCCGCTGACCGACGAGGACCTGTGGGACTGGGACCGGATGACGGCGGCGCTGGCCGCCACCGCGCCGTGGTGGGAGCCCGGGACGCGTCACGCCTACCACACCAACACCTACGGGCATCTGGTCGGCGAGATCGTGCGGCGGGTGAGCGGCCAGTCCTGCGGGCGACGGCTGGCCGTGCTGGTGGAGCCGTTGGGGGCGGACCTCTTCGTCGGCGTCCCGCCGGCGGAGCAGTCCCGCTGTGCCGAGGTGCTGTTCGAATCACAGGGGCCACCCGCCGCACTGGACGCGATGCTCGAGGGTGACGCCCGCATGGAGATGCTGAGCTACTTCAACCCGCCGGGGTACTCGTCCATGGGCGTGGTCAACACGTCAGCGTGGCGCAGCGCTGAGATCCCCTCGACCAACGGGCACGGGTCGGCCCGGGGCGTGGCGCGCCTGTACGCGGCGCTGCTCGACCCCGGTCGCCTCCTGTCGACCGCCCTGCTGGCGGAGGCGACCTCGCCGCAGTCGACGGGGTACTGCCCGATCCTCCACGAGGACGTCACCTTCGGACTGGGCTTCAAGCCGACGGTGCCCCGTCGTCCCTTCGGCCCCAACCCCGCGAGCTTCGGCCACTTCGGCACCGGGGGAGCGGTCGGCTTCGCCGACCCCATCGGCGGCGTGGCGTTCGGTTACGTGATGAACCACGTCATCCCCCGTTGGCAGAGCACGCGCAACCGATCGTTGATCGATGCGCTCTATCGATCTCTCTGACGACCAGGGAGGAAAAGCATCGCTGCGCCGCGGCTCATGCTCTAGCGTCTCTCTCGAACCGGCGTCCGGCGGGCGGGTGCCGTGCAAGGGGGTGACATGACGAACGTCTCCATGTCCATGCCGACGAGGCGCGTCGAGATGTGGTTCTCCGGGACACTCCCGCAGCGGCGGGTGACGGTGGTCTTCCGGCTGATTCTCGCCATCCCACAGATCTTCGTGCTCGTGTTCCTGGCGATCGCGGGCTTCTTCGTGGCCGTGATCGGGTGGTTCGCCGCACTCTTCACCGGCCGGCTCCCGGATTTTGCGCACAACTACCTCAGCGGGCTGGTCCGCTGGGAGGTCCGCGTCAACGCGTACATCCTCCTCCTGACCGACCAGTACCCGCCCTTCTCGTTCGACGACATGGACTACCCGGTGCGCCCGATCCTGCCCGCTCCCGGTCAGTTGAACCGCCTCGCTGTGTTGTTCCGCCTCATCCTCGCCGTCCCGGCTGCCGTTTTCGCGCAGATCGTCAACTACGGGCTGACGGTGCCGCTGATCATCGCCATGTGGGTCGTCGTCATCGTCACCGGCCGTATGCCGCCGACGCTGTACACCACGTACGCCGCATTGGTCCGCTATCAGGCCCGGCTGGGGGCGTGGTTCAACATGCTCACGTCGGAGTACGCCTGGGGCATGTTCGGCGACTTCGTCCCGCCGGCGCCCGCCGCGCCGCCACCGCCGATCGGTGCGGTCGCCGCGGGAGAGACGCAGGCACCGCCGCCTCCACCTCCCGTGCCCTCCGCTCCGCCCGCACCCCCGCAGGACCAGCCACCGGCGCAGCCCTTCTCGTACCCGTCGACCGGCGGTCAGACGGCGACACCCCCGGCGTACCCGGGGGCCGCCCCAGGGGCGCCCGGATGGTCACCCCCGCAGCCGCCTCCCCCCACTGGGCCACCCGGCGTTCCCGGCGCCATGCCGCCGCCCTCCTCCTGGGAGCGCACCTCGATCCCGTCCCAGGTGGAACCGCTGCCGCCCTGGGGGATCCTCATCCTGCAGGGCGCAGCGAAGGGCTGGATGATCTTTGCCGTCGTCTGGGGCTCGATCGTCTTCATCGCGGTGGACGCGGCCCGGGGCCACCGCAACCATCACCCGACGACAAGCGGATTGGTGACGACCGCCCCGGCGCACACGTCGGGGCCGGGGTCGGGCCACATCGTCGTGCAGTTGCCCGCGGACCCTTGAGCGGGCCCCCAGCCCTGCGCGCCCAGCCTCCGTTCTGACCGACCAACCGGGCCGCGACGTGTGGTGACTCGCTTCGAGCAGCTCGTGGCGGAGGGCGCGGCGGTACCGCTGGAGGGTTGGGACTTCTCGTGGTTCGAGGGGCGCGCCACGGAGGAGCGCCCACCCTGGGGCTACGCGCGTCTCATGGCCGAGCGTCTGGCCCGTGCAGAGGCTGCGCTCGACATCCAGACGGGCGGCGGCGAGGTGCTGGCCACACTGGCACGGCGACCTTCGCTCCTCGTGGGCACCGAGGGGTGGCCGCCGAACGTCGCGCTGGCGAGCACGCGTCTGCTGCCGCTCGGCACCGGGGTCGTCTGCGCGGCGGACTCGCCTTCGTTGCCCTTCGCTGACGCGTCGTTCGACCTTGTCGTCAGCCGCCATCCGGTCGTCGTCCTGTGGTCGGAGATCGGTCGCGTGTTGCGATCCGGCGGCACCTATCTGTCCCAGCAGATCGGCCCGGGCACCAACGGTGAGCTGACGGACTTTCTCATGGGTCCCCAGCCGGTCAACGAGAGTCGCAGCGCGGCGAACGCGAGGGGCGCCGCCGTCGACGCCGGGCTCGACGTCGTCGACCTGCAGGAGTGCGCGCTGCGCGTCGAGTTCTTCGACATCGGTGCGGTGGTGCACTTCCTCCGCAAGGTGTCATGGACGGTCCCCGGCTTCATGCCGGAGGCCTACGAGCCGGAGCTGCGCCGTCTGCACGAGCGGATCGAGCGGAACGGCTCATTCGTGTCGACGGCCAGACGGCTCCTGGTCGAAGCGCGACGCCCGAGCCCGTCGTTTGGCCGGAGGGCAGTCCCCACCAGCGGGACCCCGCCCGCGTAGGGTCGCTCCAGTGACTTGGCCGCCCGATCTGCCTCCGCCTCCCTCGTCGCCGTCCCTTCCTCCGGCGGGGTGGTATCCCGACCCGTCCGGGCAGCCGGGGCAACGTTGGTGGGACGGGTCGCAATGGACCATGCACCTGGGTGCGCCGGCACCGCAGCACGCGACCGGGCCCTCCATCGACACGGCGGCGGGGCCGGCTGCCCTGGCGGGTTGGTGGCTGCGCTTCGGCGGGTACGTGATCGACGGGATGATCGTGGCCGTCCCCGGCTTCGTCATCGGGGTCCTGATCGGGCTCACGCAGCGCAACAACACGATCCCGGGGTTCACGGGTTACCGCATCGACGGGGCGGCGCAGGCAGCCATTGTGATCACCTCTGTGCTCATCACGCTCGGGTATCCCTACCTCCTGCTCCGCTACAAGGGTCAGACCGTCGGCATGATGGCGGTGGGGGTGCGTGCGGTCGACCGGACCTCGGGCGCGACGCTGTCGCACGGACAAGCGGGTCGCCGCGTCCTGGCCTTCTTCGTGATCTTCGATCTCTGGCAGCAGATCGCGACGCTCATCGGGTACCACCACCTGTACGGGCCGACGCCCGTCGGAGAGACGCTCTTTCGGCTCTTGGCGTTCGCCGCCCTGATCACCACGGCGCTGTGGCCTCTGGGCAATCCGGTGAATCAGACCCTGCAGGACAAGGTTGCCGACACCGTGGTCGTGCGCACCCGGCCCTGAGGAGCGGAGCCCGGACCGGCAGAGCCGGCGTCAGCTGGCCTGGCTCACCGAGCTCATGTTGAAGTCGGGGATGCGCAGCGGCGGCATGATCGTCCGGTTCAGGTACTCGCCGAGCTCGCGTCCCAGCGCGCGCACGGGGGTGCCGACCTCGGTGGCCCGCCGCAACAGGTCGACGGGGCTCTCGTTGAAGCGGAAGTTGTTGGCGGCCCCGACTACCGCGCCGTTCTCGACGACATAGACGCCGTCGCGGGTCAACCCGGTGCAGAGCAGTGTGGCCGGATCGACCTCTCTGATGTACCACAGGCACGTGAGCAGGAGGCCGCGCTCGGTGCGCGCCACCATGTCGTCGACCGATCCGCCGCCACTGCCACCGTCCCCGCCACCGTCCCCGCAGCGCAGGATCAGGTTGTCGATGTAGGGCGCCATGGCCACACCCGAGCGCGCCGCGCCGGCCCGGTGGTAGCGCAGGCGGGCCAATACGCCGTCGTGCAGCCAGTCCGTGCGTTCGCTGGGCAGCCCGTTGTCGAAGACGGAGGTCTCGGAGCCGCTGGCCGAGGTGGCGACGAACGGTGTGCAGGCGATGCGCTCCTCGAAGGGGTCGCTGGAGAGCGTGAAGGGCAACGTCGTGATCGTCTCGCCGACCCGCGTGCCACCACCTTCCCGGGAGAACACCGTGCGGCCGTCCTCGGCGTCCTGGCCGCCGAAGGCGTCAAAGGCGAGCACCCCCATCATGTCGCTGACGGCCGACGGCGGCATGATCACCTCGTAGCGGCCCGGCTCCAGCGCGACCTGCGTCGTGGCCCAGTCGAGCCGGCGCCAGACCTCCTGCTCCATGCGCTCGAGCGAGGGAGCGATGGTGGGCTCGCCAACCCAGGCTGAGCCGGTCCCGTCCGCCGTGCGCCCGACCAGGCTCACCGCCCCCGTCGGCTGGATATGGGAGAGCCGCACCCCGGTCGAGCTGCCGAGGTACAGCGTGACGATGTCCTGCTCGGCGAAGCCCGCCAGGACGGCGTCGCGGGCGCGGGCGCGGGCGAACGCGCCCGACAGGGCCGACAGCACGACCTCGAGCGCAGCCGAGTCCGTCGACACGGGATCGAGCCCGAAGTCACGTCCGTCCGCCGGCCGCGTCTCGGACGGCAGTACCAGGGGAAACGCATCGGTCGCCGGTGGGGCCGCCTGGGCGTCGGCCAGGGCGGCGGCCGCCATCTCGGCCACGCCCCCGGCGCCCACCTCGCCGGTCCGGCGGGCGGAGCCGAACGACTTGCCGTTGAGCGCGATGACGCTGACCGAACGCCCGCGCTGCTCGCCGTTGGTCGTCGTGGTGTTCAGCGCGTAGCGCACGTCGACGTGGCTGGCCTCCTCGACCAGCACGATGCACCCGTCCGCTCCCAGGGCGTCCGCCGCGGCGATGCCGCGCTCCACCAATTCCTGGGCGGGAATCACCGCATCACCGTCCGGACTCTTCGCGCGTGTTGAGCAGCCGCACGCCGCGCACGAGGACCGACGGGCAGCCGTGCGACACCGGTGCCACCTGACCCGGCTGGCCCTTGCCACAGTTGAAGGCACCGCCGAGCACCCAGGTGGACTCGCCGCCCACGGCCTCCATGGCGCCCCAGAAGTCGGTCGTGGTGGCTTGATACGCCACGTCCTTGACCTGCCCGGCCAGCGTCCCGCCCTCAATGCGGTAGAAGCGCTGCCCCGTGAATTGGAAGTTGTAGCGCTGCATGTCGATCGACCAGCTCTTGTCGCCCACGATGTAGACGCCCCGGTCGACGCCGGCGATCAACTCGTCGGTGCTCGGGCCGTCCGTCCCGGAGTGCGCCAGGGACACGTTGGCCATGCGCTGTATCGGCACGTGCAACGGCGAGTCAGCGAAGGCGCACCCGTTGGAGCGCTCGAAGCCCATGGCGGCGGCGATGGAGCGGTCGAGCTGGTAGCCGACCAGCGTGCCGTCGCGCACCAGGTCGAACGACTGAGCCTCGACACCCTCGTCGTCGATGCCGACGGTGGCCAGGCCGTGTGGCACCGTGCGGTCCCCGGTGATGTGCATGACGGGGGAGCCGTACGCGAGCGAACCGAGCTTGTCGAAGGTGGCGAAGGAGGTGCCGGCGTAGGCCGCCTCGTAGCCGACGGCACGGTCGAGCTCGGTGGCATGCCCGATCGACTCGTGGATCGTGAGCCACAGGTTCGACGGGTCGACCACCAGGTCGTAGGTCCCCGCCTCCACCGATGGGGCGCCGAGCTTCTCGGCCAGCAGCTCGGGCATCTCCGCCAGCTCGGCATCCCAGTGCCAGCCCCCGGCCGACGCCGGACCGGTGAGGAACTCCCAACCCCGCCCGACGGGGGGCGCCAGCGTGCGCATCGTCTCGAAGCCGTTGTCCGAGAGCGCCAGCGCCTCCAGCTGGGCCTGCAGGCGCACCCGGTGCTGCGTGGCCCGGGTCCCGTTCAGGTCGGCGAGGTAGGTCTGCTCCGACACGGCGAGGAGCGAGGCCGACGTGTGCGAGACCACCGGGTGCGCCTCGAGGCGTCGGCTCCACTCGCTCAACAGGTCGACCTTGTCGGCCAGCGGCACGGTCGAGGGGTCGACCTCGAATGCGCTCGACCAGGTGACGTCGCCGTGTGCCGGCTCGGGCGCCAGCTCGACACGCCCGCCCCCCGCCCGGCTCGTGACGCTCGCCATCTCCCGGGCCCGGCGCACCAGGTTGGCCGCCTCTTCGGGCCGGACGTCGACCGTGGCGGCGAAGCCCACCGCGCCGTCGACCACGACGCGCACCCCCATGCCGAAGTTCGTGTCGTCGGCCGCCGTCTCGGGCTGCGCGTCGTGCAGACGGACGGTCTGGCTGCGGACGCGCTCGACCCGGAGCTCGGCCGCCTGGCACCCGGCGGCCGCGCCGAGCGCGGCATCCGCCAGGGCCGTCAGATCGTCGGCCGCGAGCGGCATCAGTCAACCGGGGTCGGCTGGCGCAGGGGCAGCCCGGCGGAGGTGTAGATCGCGTCGATGAGCTCCATGGTGCGGATGGCGTCGACGGCAGTCGTGGGGAACGAGGCCCCTTCTTCTATCGCGGCGACGAAGGCCTCGAGTTGGAAGTCGTAGCTCGCCTTGCGGCTGAAGCGCTCCTTGCGGGTGCCGAGCGACGTCGTGACCTTCATGCGGTGGAAATGCTGCGGCGCGAAGGGATTGAGGACCGAGATCCTGCCGTTGTCCCCGGTGATCTCCGCACCGAGCCGCAGCACCGAGGACGAGAACATGGAGCAGCCGATGTGCGCGCTCCCACCGTCGGGCAGCGAGAAATGGGCATCCATGGCGCGGTCCACGCCGGGGGAGGAGAGCTTCGCCTCGGCGCTGATGACACGCGGGCCCGGAGCCAGCAAGCGCAGCAGGCTGATCGGGTAGCAACCCATGTCCATCGTGGCGCCACCGGCCAGCGCAAGCTGATAGCGGATGTCACCCTTCTTCCAGCGTGGTGCCGAGAAGGCGACGTCGACCCTGGTGATGTTGCCGAGCTCGCCCGAGCCGACGATCTCCACCAGCCGCTTGGTGAGCGGGTGGTACTGGTAGTGGAAGGCCTCCATGACGACCACGCCTGGGTTGCCGCTGGCCGCCTCGGCCACGGCCCGGGCCTCGTCGGCGTTGGCCGTGAAGGGCTTCTCGCACAGCACGTGCTTGCCGGCCCGCAGCGCCGCGATCGTCCAGTGCCCGTGGAGGCCGTTGGGGAGAGGGTTGTACACGGCGTCGATCTCGGGGTCCTCCACCAGCGCGGCGTAGCTGTCCAGGACGCGAGGAATGCCCTGCTTGCGGGCGAATTCGGCCGCCCGCTCGCGGTCGCGTGCCGCCACGGCGGTGACGACGGCCACCCCCGTTCTGCGGGCCGGCTTGATCAGTGCGGAGGGGGCGATGCGAGCCGCTCCCAGGACGCCGATTCTCAGCACGCGGCGGTCACCGGGCGGTGCGCCCCGGACGACAGTGAGATGGGCGCCCCTGCGACGTTTCCCCAGCATGGGACGGAGGGGCTGCCATCGGGGACGGTGGGGCCAGACGCTGCATGAGCACGGACGCTAACGCACCTGGGGCACGCCCGACCATGGGTCACATCCGGGGCCTCGACGGCATCCGGGCCCTGTCGGTGCTGGCCATCATCGCGTTCCACA
>Ga0307373_10000897_pt1 | contig 57077 bp, 64 predicted proteins | sample OX2MG_FD_202534 | JGI IMG/M metagenome (GOLD analysis project Ga0307373, IMG submission 202534) | Soil microbial communities from Risofladan, Vaasa, Finland - OX-2 | ecosystem: Environmental > Terrestrial > Soil > Coastal area > Acid sulfate soil | place: Finland: Risofladan, Vaasa | collected... | reverse complement strand
TCGAATTCCGGATAAGGGGGCGGGACCTGACCGTACATTCGCGTGGCGTCGCCACCACACTCGTAGGATCTCCCCGTGAACGCCGCGCACATGGAATTCTGTGCCAGCCCGGAATGGCGCCACATCGTGGAGGAAAAAATCCTGCCGAGCGCGCTCAGCGGAACGGATCTCGGGTCCGATACCATCGAAATCGGACCTGGTCCGGGTTTTACGACCGAGGTCTTGCGCACCCTCACGGCGCATCTCACGGCCGTCGAACTGGACGTCGGCCTCGCCTCATCGTTGGCCGAGAGGCTCGCCGGGTCCAATGTGGACGTCGTCGTCGGTGACGCCACTCCGTTTATGCCCGGGGCACTGAGACGCTCGGCGGTTCTTACTATGTTCTGGATCTCACGGCTCTCGGCGGCCAGGAGGAGTGGGAGGAGCCGAAGGGGCGTTCGACGAACGCCCGCGCCGGTCTTCCCGATTTTTCAACCGGATCCCGTGACCCCGGACAGGTCGGTCAATTCGGCCAGAAGGATTCGGACCCGGCGGTCGATCTCCTCCACGATGGGCTCCACCTCGCTCACGGGCCTGCCGGCCGGGTCCTCGAGATCCCAGTCCACGTACCGTTTGCCGGGGTAGTACGGGCAACTGTCACCGCATCCCATGGTCACGATCACGTCTGCGGCGAGCGCCGTCTCGTCGGTGAGCGGTTTGGGGAATTCCCGTGTCGGGTCGAGGCCCCTTTCGGTCAGGATGGCCACGACGGATGGATTGAGCGCTGAGCCGGGCTCTGACCCGGCGGAGCGGACGTCGATCCTCCCGTGTGCATAGTGGTCGAGCAACACGGCGGCGGCGACACTTCGTCCCGCGTTGTGGGTACAGAGGAAAAGGACGACGGGCGGACGTGTCACTGCAACTCCCTGGTCATGTCAACTCCCTGGCCGGGTCGTGCGGGAAGATGATGTCCGCGGCCTCGCCGGGTGTCACCCCCGGATAGAGACATCGGATGGCGACGATGGCCGTCGCTCCACCGACGACCTGGGCGGCGACGAAGCCGGCGACGGAGGACGGAGCGATCCCGGCGAACGAGTTCGAGAACATGCGTCCGACCGTGATAGCTGGATTGGCGAAACTGGTGGAGCTGGTAAAGAAATAGGCGGCACCGATGTAGGAACCCACGGCGGCGGGGGCGATGCCGCTCCGGCCGCTTCGGACCAGGGCGAAGATCACCAGGATCAACCCGAGCGTGGCCACGACCTCGGACAGAAGGTGTCCGGCTGACGCGCGGTGATGTGTCGAGATGCTGATGGCCGCCTTGGAGTACATCAGATTGGCAACGATGGCTCCGCCGACGCAGCCCGTCACCTGGGCGGGAAGGTAGGCGACGGCTTCGACCCAGCGCAGCCCTCCAAAGGAGGCGTCGACGAATGAGACCACCGGGTTGAAGTGTGCTCCCGAAATGGGTCCGAACATCAAGATGATCACATACAGCCCGGCGGCGGTGGCGGCGGCGTTCTCGAGCAACTCGAGCCCGGTATCGCTCGGCGAGAGATTCTGGGCGGCGATACCCGATCCGACCACCACCGCCGCCAGGAAGGCGCTCCCGAGAAATTCGGCGGCCAACCGCCGCCACAGAACTGCCTCCGTCGCCACGTCGGTCCTGACGGTGTCTTGGCTCACAGCATCGCCCCTGGCACAGCGCCGTCTGTCACACCAAGCCAGAAGGACCGACGAGGGGCCCGCCGATCAACAACACGAACGGGATGTCGCCGGGGTAACCGTGGTGTCGATCAAGTGTCCGTGTCCCTCCCCGGTGCCGTCGTCGTCCAGCGAACACCCCAGCCCGGTCTCCGCTGGTGCGTCGGCCAGCACGGTATAGAACTCCCAGGGTGTGCCGTCCGGATCGTTCACCCAGGCCTTGTCCTGAACGGCGTAACAGCAGGTTGTGGACTCCTGGACAACCGGGTCGAGTCCTTCGGCCGAGAATCGCCCGGTGGCCGTGGTGACGTCTTCCGGTGATTCGACCTCAACACCGAGGTGGTTCAGCGCCCCGGCGATTCCCGCACCGCGCCCAGCGGCGTCTTGTATGAGTACCAGCTTGAGCGGGGGTTCAGTGATGGCGAAGTTGGCGTAACCCGGCCGCCGCTTGGCCGGTTCCGTGGCGAACATCTTCGTGTAGAAGTCGACGGCGGCGTCGATGTCGGACACATTGATTGCCAGTTGGACTCGGGACACGTGACCTCCGCTAAGATCGATGATTATCGATACGTGCATCATGGTCGATACATCGATGACTGTCAATAGGAGGCGCAATGGCGAAGCGGGCGGCCACCATAGATACCGCGGGCCCATGTCGTTCGACGGCGCTCGTCTCTCCGCTTGATTCGGTCCGGGCCGACGAATTGGCCCGGGGATTCGCGGCGCTGGCCGATCCTGTCCGTCTCCGGGTCCTGAGCATTCTGTCCACGGCGCCGGCCGGCGAAGTCTGTGTTTGCGAGTTCGTGGCGCCGCTCGGAAGGAGTCAGCCGACGGTCTCTCATCATCTGAAGATCCTGGGAGACGCCGGACTGGTGTCGGGCCAGAGGCGAGGCAAGTGGGTGTGGTACTCCGTCAACCGCACACGCCTCGCCGACCTTCGGGCCGCTCTTCAGCACGTCCTGTAACGCCTCGGTTCGCCCGCCTTCGGTTCCTCCCTCGAGGGCGGCTCCTCACGCGATAAGCATGTGAGGTGCCCGCGGCGCAGCCCACCATCCTGGCTACGAGCATCGGCTTCCAACCCGATGGAGCCGATCAGTGGAACTTCCCTGCTGGCCCTGCGTATGCGCTGGCTGCTCATATGGTCTCTACGACGATCTTGGAGCGCTGGTTCCCGCCCGTGTCGATGAAGCTTCCGGCTATCGCTACTACGACGCCGCTGCCAGTCGGGATGAATGGACGACCAGTCGTCGTACGACGTGGCCAGAGTGCCTTCGGCGACGGGTCGAGTCTGTAGCCGTAGATGTAACCGATCTGCGGGCGCAACCGGCCGAGGATCGTCCACGTGATCTCGCGATCGGGAACGAAAGTCGTGATCGTCACGGTCACGTCATAGCGACCCCGGGGGATAGTCGATCAGAGCACCCTGATCCATGTGCACGACGAAACTGTCACCGACGGCACTGACAGGGTCGGGCGCCCCATCCACCGCCATCCCCGTCTGCCGGGCATGATGCAGGAGACAGTGGCAAAGGTGTCGGCCGAGCACGCTGAACGCCTCGCCCGCCGCCACTCTCACCATCTGGAATTCCGGACAGGGAAGGGGGGTGATTTGAGGCCATGTGTCCGGGTGGCGAGGCGCATCAAGGCGCAGAACGTGGCGAAAGGTCCGGGCCACCGCATCGCGACCCGAGAGAGGAGGCCCGAGATCCGATACCTGGCGCAGCGTGGCGATCATCGAGGTGTGCCTGTACTCGTCGTTGAACACGACACCTTCTTCGACCCACGGCGAGACGATGATGGCCGGGACTCGGTATCCGGAGCGATCGAACCTGAATCCGAACTGACCGGCGGGCGCCGACGGTTCTGGAGGAGGCACCGGTCCGGGTGCCACGTGGTCGTACGTATCACCAGGTTCGTCCCAGCCGATGAAGAAGGTTGTGTTGAACGCCTTCGAGCCGGTCGGCGATCGGGCACTTTTGATGGCCTCGTAGATCCGCGACAAGAAAGCTTCACCCGCAAGGATCGACGAGGGCGGGTCAATGGCAACGGCGAGACCGGGCAGCAACGCCCGAGAGAAGGCGGGATGGTAGTCACCGTGTCCGGCCAACAGGTTGGGCTCGATGAGTGAGAAGTCCGGAAGTGTCCCGTCAGCCCGTATCCTGCTCAAATTCGGAGAACCGTACGAAATGCGTGTCAAACTGTTCTCTTAGCCGCGCCATGTGAACCATTCCCGTAAACGAAACCGAGTCCGGTGCGAGGACGTACACCTTCCATGTCTTCCCGTGTTGCTCGAGCCGGTCGAAAATCGTCTCGGCCTGGTTGTGATGGAGGAAGTTCCTCATCGGTCGGTTGACGACGAAGCCCGACGACGTCGCCGCTGTCCAGAAGGCGCGGTTGGGCAGGGTTTGGGACGGCACCTCGCTGAACCAATGATCGAACACCCCGAAACCCCGTGCGATCCCGTTGAGCACAGGAACCTGTTCCGGGGTATAGCCCGTCATGATCTCCTTGTACTCATCGAAAGTCGGCTGCCGACCGAGTTCGACCGTCAGGAAACTGATGTAGTCGGTGACAAAGCCATCCATGCTGGGCCGCTGACCACCTGCTGGGGCATTGAATGGTGCCACCATCTCGCCCGCATCCTTGAAACGGTTGGCCTCGTCCAAGATGTTGAACAGCTGGGTGTTCGTGTGTTGGTACTCCTCGCCGGGGTCAGGGTTCGGCGAATCCATCCCGGTGGCGATTCCGTACGAACCACTCCACCTTCGGCGCCGTGCTCGGCCCAGTCGGGGACCGGGTTGGAGAGCTCCTTCCCGATGACTCCTTCGAACGTGGGCACCGCCCAGGGCCGATAGAGGCGTCCGAGCAGGTTGTCGAAAGATCGATTCTCGAAGAGGACCAGGACCACATGGTCCATGGCCTCAGCAGCGGAATAGGCCATGCACGACTTTCAATCCGGGAGCGAAAGACGCCGACTGCTCAGACGGCCGACGGCGGGGCCGGCATTCTCACGGGTTTGTCAGGGGTTCGCCGGGAGAAAGCTACTCCGTCGTTCAGTGTTCCGTACCGGAACATCAGGAGGTCGAGAGGATAGTTGTGCCGTACGCGCCACGGTGCCTTCGAGAGCTGTTTCGGAAAGGACGTTCCTGACCGCTGCACATAACCTGACGAGAGATCGAGGTAGGGGAATCGGGGTGCCGTAGAGTCGGGCTCGAGTGGGGTGCAGCTGTCGTAGCCGAATTCGTCCATGTGGTTAAGGAGTCGGCAGACGTATCTCGCCACCAGATCGCTCTTCAGTGTCCACGAGGCGTTCGAGTAGCCGAAAGTAAACGCCAGGTTGGGCACGCCACCGAGCATGACGCTCTTGTACGTGACCGTCTCGGAGAAATCGATGGAACGTCCATCGATATCGATCTTCATTCCTCCCAGCATCAGCATGGTGAGTCCGGTGGCGGTGACAATGATGTCGGCCTCGATCACATCGCCGGACTCGAGTTCCAAACCTGTCGTTGTGAACGAACGGATCTGACCGGTGACGACCGAGGCGCGGCCGTCGGCGATCGCCTTGAAGAAATCGCCGTCGGGCGCCAGACACAGCCTTTGGTCCCACGGTTCGTAGGGCGGAGTGAAGTGCGTGTCAATGTCGTAGCCCTCAGGGAGCTGTCGTTCGACGCCTTTACGGAGAAGCCCTTTCATAAACTTGGGCGCGTGGCGACTGAGTTGGAAGATCAGCCAGCCAAGTAGGACGTTCTTCCAGCGGACAAGAGACCGGGCCGTCCGGGTCGGAAATGCGCGGCGGAGCAATGTGTCCATCGAGTCCTGAGCAGGCAGGGCTGCGATGTAGCTCGGCGAGCGTTGGAGCATGGTCACCTGCTGAGCTTGCTCGGACAGCGCTGGGACCAACGTTACGGCAGTGGCTCCGCTTCCGATCACCACGATGCGCTTGCCCACATAGTCGAGGTCGTCGGGCCACGCCTGTGGGTGCACGATCCGACCAGTGAACATCGCGGTGCCTTCGAAATGAGGTGTGTATCCGGCGTCGTAGCGGTAGTACCCCGTGTTCCCAAAGAGAAATCCACACGTCAGCTGCTCCGCGGCGCCCGTGTCAGAGCGTTCCACATCGACTGTCCATTGCGACTCGGCCGAAGACCATGACGCCCTCATGACCCTGCTGTCGTATCGAATCTTCTTGTCGATTCCGCGATCGTGCGCCGTTTCCCGGATGTAGCTGAGAATCGACGGACCATCGACGATTGCTCTGGTCCCACTCCAAGGTTTGAATGAGTAGGCCAAGGTGAACATGTCGGAATCCGACCGCACGCCCGGGTAGCGGAAGAGGTCCCACGTCCCGCCACTTTCGGCCCTTGCCTCGAGGATGGCCACCGTCTTGTCGGGGCATTCGTCCTGGAGATGACAGGCAGCGCCGACACCGGACAGGCCCGCCCCGACGATCAGCACATCGAAGTATTCGGCTGCGTTCCTGGGCATCGGTCCAGCCTATTCCAGGCGACCGTGACTCCGACAAGCGCTTCTCCCCGAGGAGGAGTCGGGCCGCGGACGCGATCGTCGTGATCTCCCCCGGGCGTACGCTGGGCATGCACTTCGTTCGTGCCGTAGACAACCTTTCGGGGCGATCAAGGAAAGTCGGACAGACGGCGATCGCTGACGAGGTAGGAGGGCGAACCCGTGGGAGTCGTTCTGGCGGGATGGTCCGTGTCATCCGTTTCTTCCTCTTGATCCTCCTGGCAGTGAGCGTGGCCACCGTGGCCGCCCATGGTGGCCATCATCACCAGGGTCAGATACTCCACCTGGTGGATCCTGATGCCCCTATCCCCGGTCGTGCTCTGGTTCGTCATTTTCTCCGTGTCTCTTCATGGCGCCGTCTCGCTTTTGGCAATCAGCTTCACCACGGTCCAGGGACTCGTTGTCCTGGAGTTTGTCCTCTACTCCTCGATTGGATGTCTTCCTGGTTTTCGCATCCTCCGCCTTGCCCTCGCTGACGGGACACCCGCCCGGCTTGCAGATAGCCACCGGACAGGGACAACCGCCCGGGCCGCAGATGGTCACAGGGGCCTAGCCGCAGGGCCACGACGTACCCTTGCCGAATAGGATTTTCGATCCCGGCTTGTTTCAAGTCGGAGCGACCAACAACGATCAGGCGTATTCGGACGGACAGCGCTGGACGGCGAGGCGACGCTGGGAGGGTGCCGGCTGGGCAGATTCCCCTGATACCGTTCGGAACCAAGGTGGTTGGCCCGAGGCACTTTTTGGTCGAAGCGGTCTCGCCACTTGGCCGAAATCGTCCTGTGGTCACGACGAGCCGATCAAGCCGGCAAAATGGGACCTACCAGCAAAAGCCCCCGTAGCTCAGAGGATAGAGCGCCGGTTTCCTAATGCTCATAAGTTGGTCCGGTGCCGTTCGCCGGAGACCGCTGCAGTACGTCTGGTTAGGACTTTTCTTCCAACTGTGTCGTCGGCTGTCGTCCCGTGCGGTCGCAAATCGTCGGAAATTCTGGGATGGATTCTGGGATTTCTTGCAGGCTTGATCACTTCCTCGGTGGTTGTGTGGGCTGCCGCTCCGCCGACGGCGGCTTGGCGTCGTAGCCAATGCGAACCGCATTGGACGAGGGATGAACAAGATCGCACCGCCGGACATGTGACGGATCCTCCGAGTGGTCCTTCCGGGCCCTGTATGCCGCCTGGCGGGCTGCAGCCGAGGCGTGGATCCGTGGGCGCCCGGCGCCGGTCCTGGGACCACCCCAGCCGACATCCGGGGCCGCCGGGACCTTCTCGACGGCCGTGGACACAGGGTCCGTGTCCGTGACGAAAACGGCATTCGACTGGGAAGCAACCCTCGATCGATCTTCCCGTCTTTCCCGTTTGGTCCGACTGGCCCGTCCCATTGCGAGATCGTATGAAACGGTTGTTGCATTGAATCTCATGTTCCAGCACCCCACAGGCGACACCCTTCTGCCTACGGCATCGGGTGTCGCCAGGAGCTGTGCAGGCGTGGCCGACTCGTACGGTCGGGCCAGTGTTACGGAATCAAGATGCCCGAGGGACCGTTGCCGCAGGTCAGCCAGGAGGTCCGGTGTGTGAGAATGTCCTTTACAGAAGATCAAGCTCGGACGGGATCGACGATCACCCTTAACTACGCCGTTGGCCCAGATCTTCTTCGGCACTCGGCTTGGAACAACAACGACGGATAGAGATCCTTGTTGCTACCTGCGGGACAATAGAAGCGCGACAAAGTCGGCACCGACGTCGTGACCGCTGGCCGCCTTGACCAGCAACGCACCCATCTCACGGTCATCAGAGGGTAGGAAGGCGGCGCCTTCCAGGTCGTTTCGGTCAAGAACCCAGCGAGCCAAGAGCAACGCGGTCCGCTTGTTCCCCTCGGCGAATGCCTGCGCTCGGGCCACTCGGTAAGCCAATATGGCGGCGGCCTCGACAGGATCCTCGATCAGATCGATGGCTGCGAGAGCGCGAGCGACCCGGTCGAGTTCATCGGGTTCGTCGAACCACTCGTCCTCTCGACGCACGACGTGGTTGATCGCCACCACCAGGCCGACAGTGGGTCGATTCAATGGTCGTGCAGGTAAAGAAGAAGGTCCTCGTACTCGACCAGCCGTTCCTCCAGCCAGACGCGGTCCGCCGGGTCGAGTTCCTTGAGGGCCTCGACAGCGTTCACCGGTCTGCCTTCCACCTGACTCACAGAAATCAGTCTATCCGACCGACGATCGATTTCAGCACCCAATCCCTGGTCAGAACGGTGAGCCGAGCGAGACGCTTCATCATTTCGAGGCTCTTCCCTGCCCATCGCCCGTCCGAGGCTTCGAAGCCAGCCGATCACACTCGGAAAGGCATCGGCGTACCGGTTGAGGTCACGGTGGTGGTCATGGCCAAGGCGCTCGGCCACCGTAAGTGAGGAATCCGACTCCAACCGGCTCAAGGGACGAAGTCGTCGCTTTGCATTGGGGTCGCTCTGTATTTAGAGGGTGCTGTATTACGGGGGTCCGCACCCGCCTCACTGGATAGCAGGTTCTTCCGAAAGGCACGGCCAGCGAACAATCTGCGCCTATTCGGATTTCCTTCGCTGGACTCGGTCATGTTCTCGCCGGGCCTGTCGTCCACGACGTTGGCGCTGGCGAATCCGCACTTGATGCCGTACCAGGCCGGATGCGGTCCACCCGAACGCCAACACGAGAATGACAAAGCCGATCAAATCATGACCAGTGATCAACGTGGCGACCGCAACCCCGACAAGGATCATGCCTACAGCAATGGTGACCTGCCAAGGTAGAAAGAACGCAGGAGGAAGCGTCCACCAACTCCGGTCAGCCGCCTTCTGCTCGTCTGCCTCAGCAAGCTCGTCAAGGAGTTCCTTGAAGAATCCCATGAGATCCAAGTTTCACATCCTTTGACGACTTACATCCACCAGCAGCGGGAAATACCCTGGATCCCGGTCAGAATGCCTCAGACGCGTCATAGTCCCCCGAACAACCTCCGCTGAACCTCAGTCGCCGGTTGGCTCCCATGGCCTCAGCGCCAGTCGGAAAATTGAAGGGAGTCGGCTCTCTGATGCGAACCCCCACGCCCGGAAGGTCGGTAGACCACGAGTCGATGCGAGCAGAAGTCCGCGACGAAGTCGTCAGGTCGGGACGTACAGGCGGACATCTACGATCACGCCGGCGTCAGCTGCCTTATGAGCCAAGTCGAGCAGTCGCTGGGTTACGTGTTGATCGAAGTAAGGCTTTCTGCATGTATCGCAAATGTTCGCAGGAACATCCTTCACTACGAGGGTGGTTCCTTTGAAGGAAACGGTCTCGTCCGAAGTACCCTGCAGTAGTTCACCTTGTCGGCAGAGAGGACAGCTCATGCTCGTAGCCTCTCAGGCCGAACGCTCGACAGCGGGAAGGGGAGGAGCCTCGTCGTCCATCGGAGGAGCCAATGCGAGCCGACCCATGACGGCGGCGGCATCCCGATCGGCCGCTTCCATGAAGTGGGCGTAGGTGCGAAGGATGATGGCCGGATGGGCGTGGCCTAGCCTTCCGGCGATGGTCCGGATGTCCACCCCGGAACTGGCCAGCACGGTGGCTGCGAAATGCCGGAGGTCGTGGAATCGAACCGGTCCGAGGCCGACTCGATTCGCGACTCGCCGCCAGGCGCCCGACACCTGGTCGGGTCGCAAGGGCCGAGAAGCATCGAGCAGGGGCGACCATACGTAGCCGCTGGCGGGGATCGGGACTCCGGTGAGGTCCGAACGACGGTCGAGAAGACGCCGGTGGGCTTCGAGGGCGGCGACCGTCGAGGGGTCGAGGGCGATGCGCCGGGAGCGGTGGGTCTTGGGGTCCTTCTCGACGAGTCCGGTGGACCGGGTTTCGGTGATCGCCCGGTTCACGGTCAGGGTCCCGCCAACGAGGTCCAAGTCCGTCCATCGGAGTCCGCAGAGCTCTCCCCGCCGGCAACCGGTCGTCGTCGCTACGAACACCAGACAGGCGAGCTCGGGATTGCGTTTCTCGAGGTCCGCCAAGACTCGGCGGACGTCGTCGAGGCTCGGAGGACGGACGTCTCGGGGCCGGAGAGACGGGGCCGTGGCCCGGACGGTGGGGGAGTGGTCGATCCATCCCCAGCGGACAGCCTGGTGCAGGGCAGCGGAGAGGCAGGCGTGGTAGTGGTGGATCGTGTTGTTGGCCAGCCCCTTCTTCTGGACAAGGCCGTAGAACCGGTCGATGTCGGAGGCCGAGAGCTTGGCCAGCTCGATCGACCCCAGGGCGGGATCGATGCCGTTCTTGATCAGGCTCCGGTAGCCCTCGAGTGTCTTGGGGGAGCGGCTTAGGCGCTCGAGGTGCTCCAGCCAGTGCTCATTGAGGTACCGCACGTTCGCTCTCGTGCCCTGAAACTTGCCGTTGGCGGCCGAACTGACGATCCGGGCGATCTCCTCCTGTGCCTTACGCTTCCCGCCGTGGACGGTCCGACTCACAGAGCGATAGCGACCCGTGAGCGGATCACGGCCCAGGGCCACCCGGATCTCCCAGACCCCGGGCGACTTCTCTCGCAGCGACCCGCTCATCGGCGGACGGTATCCCCCGGGTGTGACATTCTGGGATTTTTCTGGGATTGGGACTCGGAGGGAGTCCCGTGACCACCCAGAAATAGCGATCTACCAGCCAAAGCCCCCGTAGCTCAGAGGATAGAGCGTCGGTTTCCTAAACCGTGCGTCGCAGGTTCGAGTCCTGCCGGGGGCGCAAAAGTCCAAGAGACCTGGGCTATTGCGCGGACTCCGGCAGGGAGGCTGTCTCGGAGCCGGACTTGACGTAGCGGTTGCGGTCGCTCGTCGACCTTGGATCCATATGTTCCGTGACAGGGCGACAAACCCGGTGCCGTCGTCCATGCGGATCGCGAAATGGCCGCTCACGTGGTGCTGTGAAGTGAGGCGCGGCGCAGCTTGCAAGGTTATGACGTCGACCTCACCGCCCACACCAGCGCGTCGATGGCAAATTTGGAGCCCTGATCGGTCTCGACGCGGCGTTCCACATGATCGGCTCGCACAATTCGCACCTTGTCCAGGTCGGCGCCACCTCCTCGGAGGTGAACAACACGGCGCGATCCTGGGGTCCCCCGTAGCCGTGGGTCAGGTTGCTCGCGTCGTGGCCCACGACGAGGAGGGTGCCTCCAGGGGCAAGGCCATCTTGCGCGTGGGCCATCCTGTTCGGAAGACGGCCGTCGCCCCGGGGGCGCGCCCTCAAGTTGGACAGCTTGGTCTTGCCGTAGGTGCCGAAGGCCACCACACGCTCGTTCGAGACCGGGTGCGGCAGGGTGCAGGCGTTGACGACCGACGCCTGCACGCTGCCGTCGGCCCGCGTCGTGGCGATGACGGCCAGATAGTGGTCGCCTGCGGCTATGCGGTCAATTGTCATTGAGGTCCATCACCGACCACTATCCCACTTGTGGAAAGCAGGGCGCGAGCGACGGTGAGAAGGCGGTGCTTTGCTGTTCATCGATCAAAGCACGTCCCATGGAGGATCGCCAAGAACCGCGTATCCGGCGCTGGGCGATTAGCGTGCGCACATGGGCTTCTACCGTGAGCAGGTACTACCCCGGGCCGGCAGCATGGTGGTGGAGCCGCTGATCCATTTGCACGGTTCGGTCCCAAGGGTGGCAGGTAGGTGATGCCCACCGTGACCTACCGACATCCTGAGGCGTTGGCCTCGCCGCAGTGGCTCGCCGATCACCTCGAGGACCGGTCGGTCCGGGTGGTCGATGCCCGCTTCGACCTGCGGGCCACCACCGAGGGGGTGCTGGAGGCCGTTGCCGAACGGGACGCCTACAGCGAGGCTCACATCCCAGGGGCGGTGTTCGTCGACGTGATGGGCGACCTAGCCGATCCCGAGGACTCGCTCGTCGTGGTGCCACCCGACCGGTTCGAGGCCCTCATGGGCCGCCTCGGGATCGCCAATCAGAACACCGTCGTTGTCTATGACGACAAAGGTGGAACCTGGGCGGCGCGGCTGTGGTGGGCCCTGCGTTACTACGGCCATGAGTCGGTGAAGCTGCTCGACGGCGGGCTCACTCGCTGGGAGGCGGAAGAGCGCCCGCTGGAGAGCGAGATACCCGAGCCCTCGCCAACGGAATTTCGGGCGCGGGTCCGTCCTGAGCTGCGAGTCGACGCCGACCAGGTGATGCGGGCCATCGGTGGTGACGACATCTGCATCGTCGACGCGTTGCCCGAGGTGTTCTTCACAGGAGAGGCCCGCCTGTACCCGAGCCACCGGGCCGGTCATATCCCCACCGCTTACAACGTGCCCGCGCCGGCCAATGTCGATCCGTCCACCCAGACCCTGCTGCCGGTCATGGAGCTTGCCCGGCTGTGGGAACCGGTCGGGTTGGGACCCGAGCGCCGCGTCATCACCTACTGCGGTGGTGGTGTGTACGCTGCCTTCGCCCTCTTTGCGCTCTATGTCATGGGACACGAGAACGCCGCCCTCTACGACGCCTCGTGGATGGAATGGGGTGCCGACCTCCGCCGGCCGGTGGAGACCGGCCCGAGCAGTGCGAGACATCATCGTGATCAACCGACGGAACTGAGGAGTCAGTAAATGGCACGCGTGAAGCTGATCGATCCCAACCAGGCCGAGGGACGGAGCCATGAGGTCTTCGAGCGGGTGAAGACGTACTACAAGATGGTGCCCGGGCTCCAGCAGGCGTTGAACTATCTGCCGGAGACGACCGACGCGTTGTGGACCTTGAGCCTGAACACGGCGATGGAAGGGACTATCCGCGAGGAGCTGAAGCGGGTGTTCTTCGCGGTCACCGCCTACGAGGTCGAATGCGAGTACTGCACCGCTGCCCACATGCTCGCTCTGATGGGCAAGAGGTGGAGCCGCGAAGAGTGCGTCGACATCATCGAGGGGAAGCCGTCTCCCCGCCTGACTGACAAAGAGAACGCCGCGGTGGACTTCGCCCGGATCGTCGGCCGGCGACCGGCGGGGGTCACCGACGAGATGACCGACAAGCTACGGGCGCTGGGTTGGACCGATGCGGAGATCGTGGAGATCGTGGCCTCGGTTGCCCTAATGCGCTACACGACAACGGTGGCCAGTGCTCTCGATGTGCCTCTCGAAACGTCCATGGAAGGCGTCGGGGTGAGTTGCGGGGTTCCGCTCGATCGGCTCGACAGTTGACAGGCTCTCGGATGAACCGGGCCATCACCACCCGCAAAGTTATCGGCGAGCGGGCGGCGTGAGCGACGAGCCCCGCCCGCCGAGCCCGGAGGAGATCGGCCTCTTCGCGTTCCAGGTGTGGAGCTACAAGCAAGGCGAGATGGTGTCGCTCCTGATCCACCTCGGGGACCGGCTCGGCCTGTACCGCGCCATGCGCGGGGCGGGCACCCTCGGCGCTGGCGAGCTCGCCCAACGAACGGGCCTTGATGAGCGCTGGGTTCTGGAGTGGCTCCGGGGCCAGGGAGCTGCCGGGCTTCTGACGTGGCACGACGACGACCGTTTCGAACTCACAGACGCCGCTGCGGCCGTCCTGGCCGACGAGCACGGCTCGTTGTTCTTCGCCGCGGGGGCGTTTGGCACCCCACCCGCCCCCGACTTCGTCGATGACCTCGCCGAGGCCTTCCGCACCGGCCTCGGCCTCCCATACGACCGGCAAGGACCCGCAGGCGCCCACCGCACCGAGCGCATGCTCGGCCCGTGGACCCGCTTGGCCCTCGTACCCCGCATACTGCCCGCGCTCGAAGGGGTGGAAGCCAAGCTCGATGCGGGCGGCATGATCGCCGATATCGGCTGCGGATCCGGCGTCGCCATTGTCGCCCTGGCGCGACGGTTCCGTCGCTCGCACGTCCACGGCTTCGACATCTCCCGCTACGCCATCGAACGGGCCCGGCAACTCGTGGCCGAAGCGGAGCTCGACAACGTGACCCTCCATCTCGCTGGCGCCGAGGTCCTCCCGAGCGAGGCAACCTTTGACTTCGTGTTGACCCTCGACTGCCTGCACGACATGACGAGACCGACCGAGACGCTGGCCGCCGTCCGCCGTTCGATCAAGTCTGACGGCACCTGGCTGATCAAGGACATCCGTTGCACACCGCGAGCGAAGGACAATCTGGCCAACCCCATGGCGGCCATGATGTACGGCTTCTCGATCGCCAGTTGCATGTCATCGGCGCTGTCCGAACCCGACGGTGCCGGGCTCGGCACACTCGGCCTCCACCCTGAGCTACTGGCCCGTCTCTGCACCGAGGCCGGCTTTAGCCACTTTCAGGTCCAGGACTTCGACGAGCCCGCCAACCTCTATTACGAGGTGCGCGTCTGACGCCTACGGCCGGACTGGGCCAACCGGCAGCATCGCGGAGCTGCCCGCGGTGACCGTCTACTCGAGGGACTTGCCCGTGTCTGGCGATGGCGATCCGCGGCAGCGGGGACTTCCTTGCTCGTCTCGGTGGGGACGATTTCGGCCTCCTCGCTCCCAATTCGGACTCGGTCGGCATCGGCCGACTCACCCGGCGTCTAGGAGAGGTCCTGCCTTCGGGAGTCGTGGTCTCCATCGGTGTTACCACCTGGGATGGAACTGAGAACGGTTCGGACCTGTGGCGATGCGCCGATCGAGCCATGTACGAGACGAAGCTGCGCCATCGGCGTGGGGACATGCGGCTCCAAGCCTGACCGGTGGTTACGCTGTCGAGCAGCGATGGCGGCGGCGAGATCGTCGAGTTGGCTGTTGACACTCGGTGGCCTCGGGGATCCTCGACGACGACGGCAACGCCACCTTCGACAGTCCCGGTCGAGCGATCGAGTGCGCCCTGGCCATCCGAGAGGCGCTGAAGGCGTTCGACATCGGCGTGCGGGCCGGGATCCACACTGGCGAGATCGAGGTCCGGGGCGATGACGTGGCCGGGATGGCCGCTCACATCGGTGCCGGGTGCCGGGTGCCGGGCTTGGCCGGTCCCGGCGATGTGCTGGTCTCATCGACTGTCAAGGACAGTGTCGTCGGGTCGAGTGTCGAGTTCGAGGAACAGCGTGGAGAGCACGAACGAAATTTAGGTGTTGCCGCTGATGCGAACGACCTCCGCACCTGCACCCGAAGGAATCCGGTACAGATCGAGACCGGGCCGAGACGTTGACGACGTGCTCGGCGAGCGGTCCGTCGCTTCCGGAGGATCCTCTATGGCCCGAGGATGTCCCCACGGCGGGTGATGGGTCAGGGCGATGGTCCCAAATAGGCCGGATGTGGCCGGTGCCTTGCCGCCACGGGCCGCCACCGTCAGGTCCAGAATCTTGATAGGCGGTTCGGCGCATCGGGCCGTTGCGGTCAAGACCTCTCACACGCGATTGCCTCTTCGTGCCCGGTGCCCCTGACACCTGGGCCGATGTCTGTTGTGAAGACGCACAGGCAGTTCCAAGGTGATCTTCATGAACCGGTCATGGTCACCTGTGCACCATGACAGCCGAGGTGATGAGACGTGACGATGCAACGTGACGACATGGAATCGATCGGGACCGACGGTGCCTGGCCGCCCCCTGCGTTTGAGACTCGCTCCGGTGCGCTGAAGGCGTCACGTTGGCCAGACGAGGGCCTCACCGTCGTCAAGCAAGCTCTGAGCATCCTCCGGGTGGATTTCCCACCTCTGCCCAGAAGGCCGCAACGATCCTGGCTCGTTATCGCGTTGGGCGTCTCAGTCATCGGGTCTCTCGCCGCTGACGCCATTCTGGTAGCGATAGGCACCGCCCTGTTCCCTGGCACCAATGGGTACGTTCACTTCCGGTTCTCCGACTACGGGAAGCTGACGGTGGTCGGAGTGGTGCTCGCCTGCGTCGCCTGGCCCATGGTCGCCTGGATCTCGTCGACCCCACGATGGTTGTTCCTTCGCCTGGCCGTGGTTGTCACTGGAGTCCTGTTGCTCCCTGACATCTGGATCTTGATGAAGGGCCAACCGGCCAAAGCCGTCTTGGTCCTCGTGGCCATGCACCTCGTCATCGCCCTCGTGACGTACAACGCGCTCGTCCATCTCGCGCCTGCCACACAGCGGTTCCGACGCGTGGCCGACACCGTCGCGCCGTGAACCCGCTCTTGGCTGACGGGAGTCCACGACGATGCCCCTCGTCTTGTGACGAGGGCGGATGTCGCATGGACTGTCTTTTCACAGGCAGTGCACAGGTTGCACACAGATCGCCCTCATGGTCCGAAGGGAGAATGACCCAATGTCCCCGGCGACGAAGATAACCCCGGCACCCCGCCCGGCGCCCCGCCCGGCGCCCCGCCCGGCGCCCGCCGTCGCCGCGCCCGCCACCCGGTCGGCTTCGCCCCGGCCCGGGCATGCGCCTCTTCCGTGGGTCGCCGACGTCTTCGCCGGCTGCGCCGGTCTCGGTTTAGGGGTGACCCTGGCTCTGGTCATCGCGGGGGAGAGCCGTGGCGCGCTGGCCGCACCCGGCGGTTGGCTCATCGCCGGAGGCCGGCTCGCCGGTTTCACAGGCGCGTACCTGATGTTGCTCATGGTCGTTCTCATCGGCCGGCTGCCCTGGCTCGAGCGCTCCGTCGGCCAAGACCGGCTGGTTCGGTGGCATCGACGAATCGGACCATGGGCGCTCATCCTCATCACGGCCCATGTCGTGCTCATTACTCTGGGCTACGCCCAATGGGCCAAGACGGGTCCGCTCCGGCAGCTGTGGATCTTCCTCAGCTCCTATCCCGACGTCCTCGCCGCCGCTGTCGGATTCCTCCTCCTCATCATGGCCGGGGTCAGCTCGATCAAGATTGCCCGGCGACGGATGAAATACGAGACATGGTGGGTGGTCCACCTCTACATGTACCTGGCCCTCTCGCTCGCCTTCGCACATCAGCTCGTCACCGGTGGGTCGTTCGTCGGTCATCCCCTCACCCGGGCTGTCTGGATCGCCGTGTGGATGGCCACGGCCGGCATGGTCATCGTCTTCCGGGTACTCCAGCCCATCGGTCGCAGTCTCCGGCACCAACTCCGCGTCGCCACTGTCAAGGAGGTGGCGCCGGGGGTGTTCTCGGTCATCTGTACAGGACGTCGGCTCGACCGGTTGGCCGTGTCGGGAGGTCAGTTCTTCCAGTGGCGCTTCTTCACCAAGGAGCTCTGGTGGCACGCACACCCGTATTCGCTGTCGGCACTGCCCCGTCCTCCGTACGTCCGGGTGACGGTCAAGGGCCTCGGCGACCAGAGCCGCGCCGTGGCCCAGCTCAAACCGGGAACACGGGTCGCCATCGAAGGACCTTACGGAGCGTTCACTCATCATGCTCGCTCGTCGGACCGGGTCGTCTTGATCGGCGCCGGCGTTGGCATCACGCCCCTGCGGGCCCTTCTCGAGGACCTACCCGAATCGATCGCTGTGACAGTCATTATCCGTGCGTCGACTCCGCAAGACATTGTCCACCGCGACGAGGTGAAAACTCTCGTTGGCCTCCGGGGTGGGCAGTTCCACGAGATCATCGGTCCGCGTGACCAGGTCCGCTTTGACTCCCGCACGCTGCGGAAGCTCGTGCCCGATATGGCGTGGTGTGATCTTTATGTATGTGGTCCGAATGGTTTCAGCAATAACGTCGTTGCCGCAGCCCGGAAGCTCGGAGTCTCACGGGACAGAATTCACCATGAAGCGTTCACGTTCTAGGAGTCCGAGGAGCCGAATCAGCATGCCCGACCTGACCTGGACCTCCCTATGAGACGTGCTCCCATCGTGGCCGTGGCCACCGCCGCCGGTCTTGCCGGCGTGCTCACCTTTCACACGAAGTCGGCGAGCCTCACTCTGGCCGGGTTGCCTGGAGCTTCGTCGTCGACGCGTTCGCCCTCCACCTCGGTCGCGGGAGGATCACCGCCCAGCGGGCGCACTACCGGCGCCGGCGCTCCGCCGAATTCGACCACCCCGACCACCCCGACGACCCCGCCGTCCACGGTTCCGCCGACAACCCCGCCAACCGTTCCTCCGACGACGTCGACCACGGCGCCCTCGGCTACGCGGACGGCGACGGGTCCGCGGGTTGACTACACGTACGGCATTCTCTCGGTCTCTGTCACCGTGAAGGGCAAGACGGTGACGAACGTCAAGATCGCATCCCTGGACGACGGTGGAAACTTTCGTTCACAGTCGATCGATCAGCAATCGATTCCTCTCCTTGAACAACAGGCCCTGCAGGCGCAGAGTGCAAATATTCAAGGCATATCGGGCGCCAGCTACACCAGCGCCGGATTCGCCCAATCCCTCCAGGCCGCCCTGAGCCATCTCGGCCTGTGATGACATCGCCTCGCTCGGCCGTGGACGACGCCGTTGACCATGGGCCCGCCATTCGTCACCGTGAGCACGTCATGGGCACGGTGGTGACCATCGATATCTACACCGAGAACGGCCGGTACGGTTCTGAGGTCACCTTGGCGCTGGCCCGGGCACGTGCCAGGCTCCAGCGCGCTGATGCCGTCTTCAGCACGTGGAAGGCGGATAGTCCGGTCAGCCGGCTCCGACGAGGGGAGATCACCCTTGCCGATGCTCCGCCCGAGGTGGCCGACGTTCTTGACCTGTGTGCCTTCGCCGGGGAGATTTCGGGCGGTTGGTTCGATCCGTGGGCGATGCCCGGCGGCGTCGACCCGACAGGATACGTGAAGGGTTGGGCGGCCCAAGGCGCCCTTGCCGCTCTCGCCATCGATGAGATCTCGGGCGCCATGGTGAATGCGGCGGGGGACATCGCAAGCTTCGGTGGGAGCGAGCCTGGTGCACCGTTTCGGATCGGCATCGTCGACCCGCGATTGCCCGGTCAGCTGGCGTGTGTCGTCGGTCTTACCGGCGCCATAGCCACATCGGGCGGCTACGAACGTGGCGCGCACCTGATCGACCCGCATTCTGGCCGACCGACGACGCGCGCCGCCTCCGCCAGTGTCTGTGGACCTGATCTGGGTCTGGCCGATGCGCTGGCCACCGCCCTTGCCGTGGCCGGCCACCCCGTACTGGACGTGATCGGATCCCTCGACGATTACGAGGCGCTCATTATCGGTGTCGACGGCCGCCGTCGCTGGACGGACGGGTTTCCTTTCCTGTCGCCGGATTGACCCCGACACCCGCCGGTAACGCGTCGTCAAAGGATCTTCACCCTACGGGCTATCGAGGCTCCAGGACGATCGCACCCTCCCAGGGTGGGAGAACCAGGTGACCCTGTCGCGGGCCTGTCGTCATCGTCGGATCTGTGCTGAGCGCAAGGTCATGAGCGGGAGTGGCCAGGACCAACTGGGCGGGGTTGGCGGACAGATTGAGGGCGATCACGGTGGACGATCCACGGCGCCACGCCCAGACAGGATCGGGGGATTGAAGACTCCGATAGTCACCCGAAAGGAGATCCGGCGACCGGCGTCGGAAGGCCACGACGGCGCGTACGAACTGGAGAATGGACTGGGGATCGCCCCGTTGGTCAGCCACGCTGCCGAAAGTCGGATCCCCCATGCGTAGCCAGGGCGTCGACCCGGGGTCGGTAAAGCCGCCGTTGGCTCCGGCCGACCAGGGCATCGGCGTACGTTCGGGGTCGCGGCCCTGGTAAGCGGGCCAGAAGCGAAGACCGACCGGATCGAGGATCTCTTCGTGGGAGAGCACCCCGTCGGTCAGCCCGATTTCGTCCCCTTGGTACAGCACGGGTGTGCCCCGCAACGTCAGAAGCATCAGAAGGGCCATCCGCACCTTGCGGTGCTCCCCGGCCGCCCAGCGTGTGGCCAACCGGGAGACATCGTGATTGGAGCCGGTCCAGACCGGCCAGGCCCCCGGGGGAAGCAGTTCTTCCGTCCTCTCCACGATGGCCCGCAGGGGTCCCGCTTGGAAGGGTGACTCCAAGAAGGGGAAATTGAAGCTGAGACTCAGTTCATCGTCACCGCTGCCGTAGAAGCGGGCCAGCGTCTCGAGCGATTCGACGTTCGTCTCTCCCAGGAGGACCCTCGGCGGATCGTAGGCTTGGGCCAGCCGCCGCCAGTGCTTCAGGACGTCGTGAACTTCGGGTTGGTTGCTCGTGTACTCGGGACGTTGTCCGAAGATCTGCATGATGAACGGGTCGTGCTCGGTCGCCGGAGGGTTGTCGCGGAGCCGGGCATCCTTGATAATCATGTTGCAGACGTCGATGCGGAATCCGGCGATGCCCCGGTCCCACCAAAAGCGGATGATGTCTTCGAACGCCGTTCGGACGTCCCCGCACCACCAGTTCAGATCGGGCTGTTCGGGGAGGAAGTTGTGGAGGTAGTACTGTCTGGTGGTGTCATCGAACGTCCAGGCCGGACCGCCGAAGCATCCCACCCAATTGTTGGGTGGGGAGCCGTCCGGTTTGGGGTCGACCCACACATAGAAGTCTCGACGGCCGGCCGTCTTCGACGACTTCGATTCGATGAACCACGGGTGCTGATCGCTTGTGTGATTGGGGACCAGGTCGATCAGAACCTGGATACCCAAACCGTTGGCGGATCTCACCAGCTCGTCCAGATCGGCGAGAGTTCCGTACTGGGGATCGACGGCGCAGTAATCGGCGACGTCGTAACCCCAGTCGGCGTTGGGTGAGGGATTGACGGGACTCAACCAGAGGCCGTCGACACCGAGCCACGAGAGGTGGTCCAGGTGATCGATAAGACCGCGCAGATCGCCCACCCCGTCACCGTTACTGTCGGCGAATGAACGCACATAGACCTGGTAGAGCAGTCCCGTCCGCCACCACGCACCCTCGGCACCGGAGTCGGCCGTCGGCCAGGCCCCGGTGGAGCCATCCCCTGTGCCCGTCATGTCCTCATCGTGCACGAAATGTTCCCTGTTCACCACCCGGTGATCTACCGACCCCCGCTGACGTCGATCACTGCACCGGTCACGTAGGACGCCTCGCCGGAACAGAGCCAGGCCATGGCGTGGGCCACCCCGAGGATTTCGCCTCTCCGGCCCATCGGGATGAGAGGGGCCCTACGTTCGATCCGGTCGGGCTGGCCGCCGCTGGCGTGGATGTCTGTGTCGATGAGACCGGGACGGACGGCGTTGACCCGGATACCCTCGGTCGCCAGCTCGCGGGCCAGCCCGATCGTCATGGTGTCGATGGCGCCTTTGGATGCGGCGTAGTCGAGGTACTCGCCGGGGCTGCCCAGACGTGACGCGGCCGACGACAGGTTGACGATCGCTCCCCCGGATCGGCCATATCGGGTCGACATCCGGCGCACCGCCTCTCGGGTGCACAGGAAAGAACCGAGAACGTTGACAGAAAACATGTGCGGGAGGCGCGAGGCCGAGTACTCGTCGAGGCGGGCCTTCTGATCCACGACGCCGGCACAGTTGATGAGCGCCGTCGTGGGCCAAAGTGACCATCCATAGCCGAGAAGAACGCGCCCACGGAGTCTTCCGAGGCCACGTCCAAGGGGGCGGCGAGGGCTCTCTGCCCCCGAGATCGACATCCGGCGGCGACCGACTGGGCCGCTTCGGCGTTTCGGTTGTAGCCGACGGCTATGTCCCAGCCCCGGGAGGCGAGGAGGGTGGAGGTAGCCGCACCGATGCCGGGACTCCCCCCGCTGACGATGGCGATGGCGCTCATGCGCCACCCTGGGCACAGACAGGTCCTTTCCCTGGTCGGGGACGTGGTGGGCCCCCGGCCGGGAACGGAGATGGCGGGGAAACACCCCTGAGCGTGCGCAGGCTTCAGATCCGGGGCCGATGGCCGATAGTGACGGCATGCGTCCACTTCTCCGGACCCGTCAGCTGGGCGCCGATCCGGAAGGACGGGACAGCCCGCGCGGTGGGGACGGCATGGCCCCAGAGCTGACTGAACTTGCCCAGAGGATGGAGGATCACGAGGTCGCCGTCTGGATGCAGTGCGTCGACGCCGTGTCGGCACTGCCGGGCAACCCATTGGACGCGGTGATCGATCGGTCGGGCCATCGTCCCCTGGTTGCCCTGCGCGCTGTCGACCGCGGAGACTTCAATCGGGTCATCGGACTGGGAGTTCGCACCCGGGCTGACCCAGGCGAGATCGATGCCATCTTCTCGTTCTATGAGAAGCACGGGCAGCAGGAATTCTGGATCGAGGTGACTCCGATCAGCCGTCCGGCGCAGTTGACCGATTGGCTGGCGTCCCGAGGCCTCGCCTGCGACGGACCGGGGACGTACAAGATGTGGCGACGTGTCGAGGATCCTCCGGAAATGCCGTCGGACATCGAGGTGAGAAGGCTCGGGCCCGAAGACTCCGAAGCCCTGGTGGCCATCAATATCACGGCGTGGGGTGCCTGGAGCATGCCGGTGTCGATGGCCGCCTGGTTCGGAGCGACAGTGGGGGCGCCGGGCGTGCAGCACTACGGCGTGTTCGAGGAGGACCGGCTCGTCGCCACCGGGGCATTGTTCGTCGGTGACGGGCTCGGTTGGCTCGGCTTCGATGCGACCCATCCCCGGCATCAGGGGCGGAAACTGCGTCAGGCCATCTCTTCGGTGCGTATGGAGGATGCGGCCGCCCAGGGCTGCCGGTTCATCCACGCTGAGACAAGCGTGGCGCCCAGTCGGCGGGCCATGGCCGATGGATGGCACCTGCTCTACGAGAAGCAGAACTTCGCGTCGGTGCGCGTTCGGGCCGAGACGGCCGCGCCCCACCGTGTGTCTGCTGGCCGGCACGCTGCCGCCGAGACGACCCCGGGCCACTCCTCGTCGACGCCGTGCTGATGAGAACAGTGGTGACGGGACCGAATCGATCCGAGGAATTGCGGCGCTCGCACCGGGCGGACGTCGCCGCCGGAGTCTTTGTCCACGCCAAGAGACTCAGGTGGTCGAGAGAACGGATCCTTGCCGAGCGGCAGGCCCAGTTGCGCACGCTTCTGGCCTGGGTCATCGAAGAATCCCCGTTTCACGCCGAGCGATTGGCCGGGATCGATCCCACCACCTTTACCGAGGCCGACCTTCCGTCGCTCCCGGTGATGACCAAAGACGACCTGATGTCCGAGTACTCGTGGGTCCTGACGGATCCCAAACTGTCTCTTGAGGTGGTCGAGGACTTTGTCGAGCATGTGGACGAGCAGGACTATCTCCTCGAGCGATTCCACGCGGTGACGTCGTCCGGTTCGAGCGGTCGCCGCGGCGTGTTCGTCTACGACTGGGACGAGTGGACCACCCTCGCTCTTATGCAGAGTCGATCTCGCCTGGGGACGGCCGGGAATCTTCCCCGCCCCCCGGGGGCGACCACGGCCAGCTTGTTCGCCGGGGCCGGGGCACATCTCTCGAGAGTCATGCGGACCTTCCTGGCCGAGCCGGAAGACCCCATTCACCATTTTCCGATGACACTCCCGGTCGCCGAAGTGGTCCAGGGGCTCAATGCCACGCAACCCGAGTTGTTGATGGGCTACCCGTCCGCCATCGATCTCGTCGTCCGCCAGGCACAGGCCGGACGACTGCGGATCGCGCCCCGCTATGTCGAGACGGGCGGAGAGTTGCTCATGGAGAAGACCCGCGTCGCCGTCCGTGAGATGTGGGGTGTCGAGATCGATGACTCGTGGGCCATCGTCGAGGGTGCCTACGCCTTCCCCTGCGGAATCGGCCCCGGAATGCACCTGCCCGACGACCTTGTCATCGTCGAGCCCGTCGACTCCGCCGGACGCCCCGTTGCTCCCGGTGAGCCCGCGGCCAAGGTGTACATCACGAATCTCTACAACCGCACGGAGCCACTCATCCGCTTCGAGATCGCGGACGGGTTAACCCTGCTCGACGGCGTCTGCCCCTGTGGCTCGGCCCATAGCCGGATCACCGATCTCACCGGTCGTGCCGACATCGTGTTCGAGTACGAAGGTGACGTCAAGGTGCACCCCATGGTGCTCCGACTGGAGCTCCATGACGAACGCCATCTGGCCGAGTACCAGGTACGGCAGACGTCGCGGGGGGCGTGTGTCAAGGTTGTGACGGATCGTCCCGACGAACTCGATCAGATTCACGACCGGGTGGTGAGCACCTTGAAGACCGCCGGTCTCGCCGATCCCGAGGTCACCGTGCACGCCGTCGACCGACTCGAGAGATTGGCTTCGGGCAAGCTCCGACAGTTCATACCCCGATTGGGTACCTGAACCGGGCCCGCCGCACCTGGTCCCAGGGCAGCGAATCTCGGTGGACGGCTACTGCCGATCGAGTCGTGCTCGTCGTGCCGCGCGTCGGGCGACGCCGCGGACGGCCAACCGTGTGACCACGTAGCCGGCGAAGGCGATGCTGGTGATGAAGAAGCTGTCCGGGTAGGGGAAATACCAGCCGATCACCAGCCCTATCCACGTGCAGGCCAAGGCGATGACCACGGCCACAACCATGGCTCGGCCCGGACGTCTGGTGACCAGATCGGCGATGGCGGCCGGGGTGACGAGCAGAGAGAAGATGAGAAGGACCCCCACGACCTGGACGGCGATGGCCACGGCGAGAGCCAGGGTCACCATGAAGGCGATGGCCAGGAAGCCCACCGGCACCCGGCGTGCCTCGGCCACGTCGGCGTCGACGGAGGCGAACAGAAGTGGTCTGTACATCGCCCCGATGAGCAGCACCGTGAAGACGCCGACGCCGAGGGTCAGCAGGACGTCTCCCGAGCTGACCCCTTCGATCTGGCCGAAAAGGATCGAATAGGCCTCGGTCGAGTAGCCGCTGTAGAGGGCGATGAAGAGCACGCCCAGCCCGAGCATGAAGGCCAGGACGATCCCGATGACCGTGTCGCGTTCCCGGAGCCTCTGGCCCAAAGCACCCATGACGGCGGCGCCTCCCAGACAGAATACGAGGAGACCCCAAATCGGGTTCACGGAGAGGACGGCTGCCCCTGCTGCTCCGGCGAAACCGACATGGGAGAGAGCGTGGGCGGCGAAGGCCGACCGGCGCAGGACGACGAAGTAGCCGACGATCCCGGAGACGACCGAGACGATGCCGCCGGCTTCGAAGGCGTGGAGTTCGAATTGGTAGGACAGGATCTGCCGGATATCCGAGGCCAAGTTCCAGCTGAACGACGTCGGGTTCAGTTGGGCGATCATGTGCGCGGTGGCGAGGGTCACGGCTCAGTGCCGCCGACCGTGCGTGCCATGAGAGATCTCGGGATGGGGATGTGCCAATTCCTCGTCGATGCCGACCACAAACCGCCGACCTCGGCTGTCGAAGAGCACTTCCACCGGAGCGCCGTAGAGGCGCGACAACACTTCGGTGGTGACGATCTCGTCGGGCGGACCGATGACCACGGACCCACCGGCGACGTAACAGACACGATCCACCACTCGGCTGAGGGGATTCAGGTCGTGGGCGACGAGGACGACCGACAGGTTCCGGGATCGGGCGACCTCGGCCACCAGCTCGGCCATTTCGGACTGATTGCGCAGATCGAGATTGGCCAGTGGTTCGTCGAGCAGCAGGAGCTCGGGGTCGCCGACCAAGGCCTGGGCCAGCAGGAGCCGTTGGCGCTCGCCGCCGGACATCTGTCCCAGCTTGCGGTCGGCGTAGGAGGAGGCGTCGACCGCCTCGATGGCCTGGTCCACCAACCGCCGTTGGCTGTCGCGGGGGCGCAACGGTGAGGCGAACCCCCAGCGGTGGCCGTCGAGGCCCAAGCGGACGAGGTCGATGCCCCGAAAGGCGATCTCCGGATCGATGGTGCGGGCTTGCGGGACGTAGCCGATGGCGGGATTCCCCCTCCGGGGAGGCTGCCCCAAGACCTCGAGCGTTCCTGACTGCGGGCGGAGCAGACCGAGCAGCAGCCGCAGCAAGGTGGACTTCCCCGCTCCGTTGGGGCCGAGGACGGCGATGAACTCGCCTCTGTGCACGTCGAAGGTGGCCGATTTCCAGATCGTGATCGCCCCGTAACCGGCGGCCAGATCAACGGCCCGGACGACAGGACCTTCGCTGGCCGGGTGCGGTGACCGTGGCTCGGGTGCGGTGCTGCCGATCATGGGGCGGATGTGCCGGTCAGGGCGTGCGCCAGGGTGTCGAGTTCCCCGACCATCCACGTCTCGAAGCTGTCGGTCGAGGGCTGGATCGTTTCCGAGACGGCGATCACCGGGACCCCACGGTGCGCGGCCTGGTCCTTGATGACGGTGGTCAGAGGGGTGACCGTTTGGCTGTTGTAGACGAGCACCCGGAAGGCCCCGTCCTCGATCTGGCGATCGAAAGTGGCCACGCTCGATGCCGGCGGATCGATCCCTTCCGCCACCGCTTTCATGAAGGCGAGCGGTGTGACGAGATCGAGATGAAGGTAATCGGCCAGGTACTGGAAGATCTCCTCGGTGGAGGCTACGGGAGTTCCGGAGAAGCGCGTGGTGATGACCCGGAGCTTGGCACGGTAGGGGTCGAGGGTCCTTTCGACGGCGGCGTGCCGTGCGGCGAAGTACGACCTCTCGTGCGGTCTCATCCACTCGTACTCGGCCGTGAGGGCGTCGATCACCCGGAAGACGTCGGCCGGGTCGTACCAGAAGTGCGGATTGTCCCCCGGCTTCTTCTTGAGCAGCGTGGCGACCGAGAACAGGCGGCGACCGGTTTGCGGCTGGGCCGAGAGAAGCTTCGACGCCCAGTCGTCGTAGCCGGCACCGTTCAGGATCACCAGGTCGGCCGCCGTGAAGGCCCGGGCGTCAGCCGGATTCGTCTCGTACTCGTGCGGGTCGGCATTGGGATCGGAGACCACACTGGTCACATGCACCTGCGCGCCGCCGAGCTGTCCAGCCAGGCTGCCCCAGAAGTTCTCACCAGCCACCACGTCGAGCGGGCCGGACGAGGTCGGCGAATGTGATCCGGAGCCCGTCGTGGCGGCACAGGCCGATGCGACGACCAGGAGAAATGCCGCCACCAGGGAGGTCACGACCGACGGAGGTCGACTAGGGCTCATACGCCGACGGGGGGATGCTCGCGCATATGGGAACGATAACGGGAACGACTCTGATTTGCAACATGGCTAACCGCGTGGACTTCGCTATTTAACTGGAACTGTTATGAGTAAGATTGTGCCCAGTCAACCCAGGAGAGAACCGGTGACGATGGGCGCAGAAGGTCCCCCGACGGTCGGTGGAGCTGGTCAGGTCAGTCGCGGCTCCCGCATGACCCGTCAGAAGCGGGCCGTGGCGGCGTTGCTGGCCGAGACCGGGGAGTTCAGCAGCGCCCAGGATCTCCATGCGCGACTGAAGGATGCCGGGGAGAAGGTGGGGTTGGCCACGATCTACAGCCAGCTCCGGGCGCTCGCCGACGCCGGCGAGATCGACGGCGTCCGGGGGGACAGCGGCGAGATGCTGTACCGACGGTGTGACCTGGTGTCGCACCATCACCATCTCGTATGTCGTCGCTGCGGGCACGCCGTGGAATTGGATGCCCCCGAGGTCGAAACGTGGGCGAGGCGGATCGCAGGACGTTACGGCTTCCGCCATCTGGACCACGTATTCGAGATCACGGGTATCTGTGACCGCTGTTCAGAGGGTGATCCCGCCGAGCCCTAGCGGCTGATGCCGCTGCCTTGGTGGACGTCAGTTGTGGTGCCAGGTGATAGTGAACGCCGAACCTCCCGACAAGGCGGAGGCACCGGCCTTCACCATCTTCTTTCCCTTGGTCATGTCGATCTGATTGTCGGAGAAGGAAGCGGCGGAGATCACCGATCCGTTGGCGTTGGCGCCGCTGAAGCTGACCGTTCCGAAATTCGTCAGCTTGGCCTCGGCACACTTCGAGGCTCTACAGATCGAAGGAGCTTCGGCGATCCATTCAGCCGATGACTCATTGGCCGAAGACGCGGTCTGGGGCGGTGGTGAAAACGACCAACCCTTGCTGACATCGCTGACCGTCAGCGTGAATGTCGATCCGGAACTCGTCACCTGGGCCGATATCGTGTCGCCGGCGGAGACGGGAAACGTTGCTTTCGAGAGGTCGTTCGAAAGTGCCGGGAACATCTCCCACCACGCGTAGTAGGTGGGTCCCCCGGGGACCCTCTTGGTGCGCTTGGCGCAGTCGGAGTCGGTGCCCGCCTGCTCCACCGTTCCTGATGACTTCAGGAAACCATCGATGCCGACCCAGAAGGAGGCGGCCGTCACTTTATTGGAAGTACAAGACGCAGCCGGTTGTACCCACGTCCCGACGACACTCGTGAATGTGGGACCGGTGTCGGCGTAGCCGGACCAATTGGTCGAGGTCACGAGACCGTGACTCGCTCTCTCGATCTGAACCGGGTCGTGGTAGATACCCGGCGTCTTCACCGCCGCCGGGGCGGGGAGACCGGCGGGGAGAGAAGTGCCCGATGGAGCGATCACGAGGATGCCAACGAGGGGCAACGCCAGTAGGCTCCAGCGCCCGAAGAGCGCGATACGGCTTGCACCGTGTGTCTCAGCCAGCGTGCCCGTTCGCTCAGGTCGGCGGAGCATGATGACCTCGTCGATTGTCACCGCGACTTGTTGCCGCCGGGGGACGGAGGTCGATCGACTGTGTCGGGAACAGGTGTGTCATGGTGCGTCCGTCGATGGTGTGGTCGTCGTGGTGGTCGGATCCGGCGGTGGGGAAGTCGACCCACTCCCCGAGCCGCCGTGGTGACCTTTGCCGCCACCGTGATTGGTGCCCTTGCCGGAGCCCGAGCCGCCGCCGTTGGTGCCCTTGCCGGAGCCCGAGCCGCCGCCGTTGGTGCCCTTGCCGGAGCCCGAGCCGCCGCCGTTGGTGCCCTTGCCGGTTCCGGTTCCCCCGCTGGTTCCCGAACCCCCGCCGGTTCCCGAACCTCCGCTGGTTCCCGAACCCCCGCTGGTTCCCGAACCGGACCCGGATCCGGAGCCCGAGCCGCCTGTCGTCGTTCCTCCGGTACCGGCGCTACCACCATTGCCCGAACCGGAGGTACCGCCCGTGCCGCCCGTGCTCATGCCCTTACCGATGGCCAGATCTTGCTGGGTGATCCGACGGTTGGAGCACGGACCGGCCGGGCTGAGAAGGACGGCGTTGGCGACGGGTGTGACGCGCCCTGATGTCGTGGACTGGGCGGGCAGGCGCAGGAGGACGACATGGCTCTGGATGACCACCACTTCACAGAGCGGGGCGGCGGCCACCGGATGGATACGCGGCGGGGTCGTCGTCTTGGGCTTCGAGGCGACCGGCCCGGACGCGTTCGCATTTGTCACCCGTGGAGTCCTCGCCGGGTGGGTGGCTTGGGCCGGGAGGTCCGAGTTTCGGGTCACGGAAGGTTCGGTGGTGAGCGATGCGGCCGGGGCCACGTCGATGCCCACCTGACGCAGGACCTGAGCGACGACGTGGTTGGCGGCCGGGGGGAGAACCGCCGCCGCCGAAAGGCCGGCCGTGCCTGCCACCAGTCCGGCAACGGAGCCGGCGGCTATGGCGAAAGGAGCCAACTTGTGTCGGCGGCGAATCGGGACCGGTGGCTTCTCCAGCATGACAGCACGGAATGTGGCGCGAACATTACTCTCACCGAGCAGTTCGTGGGGTTGGGTGGGACCGGCGGCGGCGGCGATGACAGCGGCCACAGAGCCCAGGCGAGGCGCGAAAAGGGGCACGACGTTGCCCACGAGATGGTCGACGGTCGTGTCGTCACCAATCTCCAGGCCGGGGCCGGAGGGCATGGTGTCATGGCGTTGCATATCAGAAACCCAACGCTGACTGGCCATCTACCGTTACACCACTACTTCCGCAGTCTCGGAAGCTTTATCGGGAACGGCTCCCTCTAGGCTGCTGGCCAGTCGGCGGAGGCCCCGGTGGCAGAGGACCCGAACGGTCCCGGGCGGGCGTCCCATGATCTCGGCGACTACGGAAACGGGCAGGCCAGACACTGTACGTAGCATTACTGCCTCTGCCTGGTCGGGGGGAAGGGTGGCGATGAGGGCGACCGCTTCCTGGGTGGAGATTGTCGTCTCGAACTTCTCGGTGGTGTCGTCGCTGCTGGGCAACCTGTCGAGCACACCCACCTCGACCAGGGACTCCCGACGGCGGGTCGCCTGTCGGCGCCAGTCGATGTGCCGGTGACGGGCGATCGTATACAGCCAGGCTCGGAAGGCCTTGTCGTTTCCTTCGAAGGTCGAGAGCTTCCGGGTGACCTGCAACCAGGTGTCGGCGGCCAGATCGTCAGCAGCCTGGCCCCCGATAACGCGGAGGTAGCGGATCAAGCCCGGTTGAAAGGTGCGCCAAATGCTGGCGAATGCGTCCTCGTCGCCTTGCCTGGCCAGGATGAGGAGATGCTCGAAGTCCTCAGGCATGTCCATGAGCACTCGACGCGACGACACGGCGTTCTGTCCGGCTTTTCGCATCAACCGCCTCCCGAGGCGGCCTCAGCTTCAGATCCCATGGCGTCGCCCCCACACCCCACAATCCACAGCCAACACCACAATCGAGCATCCGTCCATCGTTTCCGCATTGTTTCTTTTCGTATCCCATGATGTCGTCGGGACCACGGATCTCCCGGGCGGCGGCTCAGGGGAACCCGAGAGCCGCAATTTGTACTAAAAGAGTTCGAGGGGTCACTCTATGGGATATTGCGGCGGATGGGCTTCATCGTCCATCTCCTCGTGTCAGAGGAGCCGAGTGTCGTGACCTTCCCAGTAGCGGTCACGGAGGAGTCGCTTGTAGAGCTTGCCGTTCGGGTCGCGGGGTAAGGCGTCGGCGAAATCCACGGTCCGGGGACACTTGTAGCCGGCCAGCTGGCTTCGGCAGTAGTCGATCAGTTCGGCCTCGAGCCCGGGACCGGCCGACAGCAGGTCGACGGGTTGAACGACCGCCTTCACTGCTTCGCCCATCTCGGGGTCGGGAACGCCGAAGACAGCGACGTCGACCACAGAGCGATGAGCAGCCAGGACGTTCTCGGCTTCTTGGGGATAGATGTTGACACCGCCGGAGATGATCATGTGGGCCTGGCGGTCGGTCAGGTACAGGTAACCGTCCTCGTCAAGCAGGCCGACGTCGCCCAGGGTGCGCCACCCCCGGCTGTCGGTGATCGACGCCGTCTTGTCCGGATCGTTGTGGTACTCGAAGGGCCGGCCGCCCTCGAAGTAGACCGTTCCCTCCTGACCGGGGCCCAGTTCCCGACCGTCCGGTCCCACGATGTGGGCCGGGCTGACCGGCCGGCCGACCGATCCGGGATGGGCGATCCATTCCTGGGCTGTGATCCAAGTGGATCCGATGTCTTCCGTGCCGGCGTAGTACTCGTGGATGATCGGACCCCACCAGTCGAGCATCTGCCGCTTGATGTCGACCGGACAGGGTGCGGCGGCGTGGATGACATAGCGCAGGCTGGAGAGGTCGTGCCGGGAGCGCTCGGAAGCGGGCAGTTTCAGCATGCGGACGAACATGGTGGGGACGAACTGGGCGTGCGTCACTCGATGACGTTCGATCAGCTCGAGGCACAGAGCGGCATCGAAGTTCTCCATGACCACCACGGTCGCTCCCCAGCGGAGCATGGACATGCAGTAGACGAGGGGCGCCGAGTGGTAGAGCGGGGCCGGCGAGAGGTAGACGGTCCCGGGGCCCACGCCCGCCGAGGCCAAACCCATGGCGATCTGGACGGGGGCCGCCGCCGGATCGCCCATGGAGGTCCCCGGTAGGGTCTTGCGAACGCCCTTGGGCTTGCCCGTGGTGCCCGACGAATACAGCATCTCCCGACCTTCGGATTCGTCGTCGACCGGCTGCGGCTCGAGTCCGGCCACTGCCGACTCGTAGCTCTCGAAATCCGGCAACGTTCCACCGACGACGAGCCGGACGGGGACCCTGTTCAGGTCCAGAGAACTGACGGCTTGCGCCATGGCCGGTGTCGTGACGAGGGCGGTTGCCCCGCAGTCGTCGAGGATGTACTGGACCTCGGTGCTGCGGAGGTGACTGTTGAGGGCGGTGTAGTAGAGCCCCGAGCGTTGGGCACCCCACGCCAGCTCGAGATAACGCAGGGTGTTCTCCATGAGAAAAGCCACGTGTCCGCCGGGCGTCAGACCCCGAAGGCGAAGGAGCTGGGCGAACCGGTTGGAACCGTCGTCGACGTCTCGGTAGCAGAGGGTGTCGCCGGTCGACCCCATGATGACGGCGGTGGCTCGGGGGTGGCGGCGCGCCTGGCTGCCGAGGTCGAGCGACGTCTCCGGTTGGGTGGACACGTCAGTCATCGTAGAGATCGCCGTGGAGGCGGCGAAAGACGACGGCAGTCCCCGGTGCTGGTGAGCAGGAGGTCCAGTGGGGCCCGGCCGCCTCCGGGGATCGTGGGGCCCGGGGAACCCGTGCTAAGGATGCGACGGCGCCGGAGGAGCGTCTTCGAGCTCGAAGGCGATGTCGTCGAGGTAGCAGAAGAACCACTCCTCGCCCGGTTCGTAGGAGCGGATCAGAGGGTGTCCGTGGCTGTGGTAGTGGGCCGTGGCATGGCGGCCCGGAGAGCTGTCGCAACAGCCCACGTGTCCGCAGGACTGGCAGACCCGGAGGTGGACCCAGTCATGGCGCCCCGCCGCCAAGCAGTCCTCGCAGCCGGTGGCGTTGGGGGAACGGTGGGTGATCTGGTCGAGATGGGAGCAGGTTTTAGGCACCGTCGGTACTCTACAAATCGGCGCCTGGATCCGTCGACAGAGCGCCCGTCGCCCGGTAGCGGTGGCCTCCGGTCGCCGACGGCGTTGCCCGTCTCTCCATGGCATCTCCGGCCGTGCGTCGGGCGGCGGACGGTGCCATGAGGGGATTGGCCCGGCTGCTGATGCAGCTCTTGCTTTTGTCGGATCGAGGTCGACGGTCTGAGTGACCTCCCGGTTGCCGGTCCGTCGGTGCTCGTCGCCCACCACATCAACGGGCTGGTGGATGCGCTGTTGCTGATGGCGGCTCGGTGGGCGACCCCACCTTCTCGGGAAGTCGACACTGTTCGAATCCCGCCGCTCCGGCCGTTTCTCAAACGAGCCGGCATCGCACCGTGACCTGGGGTCCGCGGGCAGAGCCGGGGGCCGAAGACCCGGGCCCGGTCTGGGATAGCGTCGAAGCTGACACCGACGTCAGGAGAATGGTGGTGGGGTCGTGAAGGGACTTCTGTACGGGGTGAAGCCCGACCGCTGGGCCCCTCCCGACGAGTCGAACCCTCTTCTGGTGGGGTTGGCCCGGACGCCGATGAAACTGGTCGAGATGGACGAACCGCATCCGTCGCGGCGGCAGTGGGTGATGGCCAAGACCCGGTTGACCGGGATCTGCGGATCGGATGCCAAGCAGGTCTTCATGGACTTCGGGGAGGACAACTCCGACAGTCCGCTCGGCAACCTGTTCACGTTCCCGACCATCCTCGGTCACGAGGTGGTGGCCGACGTGACCGAACTCGGCGACGGCGCCCGGGGGCTGGAGATCGGTCAGCGGGTGGTGCTCAATCCCTGGCTGTCGTGCGGGCCTCGGGGAATTGATCCGCCGTGTGGGTCATGCCAGGCCGGCGACTACAGCCTGTGCTGGCACTTCACCGACGGACAGTTGGCGGCCGGCATCCACACGGGCACTTGTAAGGACGCACCGGGTGGGTATGCCGACTACTTCCCGGCCCACGACTCCATGCTGATCCCGGTTCCCGACTCCGTGCCCGACGAGTTGGCCGTCTTCGCCGATCCCTTTGCCGTTTCCCTCCACTCCATCACGCGGCACCCGCCGCCTCCGGGGGGGAAGGCTCTGGTCTACGGCGCCGGCGCTCTCGGAACGACGGCGACGGCGATCCTGCGGGTGCTGCATCCCGATGTGGAGGTGATGGTGGTTGCCCGCTTCGAGGCACAGGCCGCGCTGGCCCGGCGACTGGGCGCTACCGTCGTCGCTCCCGAGCCCCGGGAGGCTCTGATCGAAGCGGCCGCGGCGTGGTCGGGTGGGGTTCTTCACCCGGCCCACAAGGGCCTGCCCATGGCTCACCCCGGCGGGATCGACGTCGTCTACGACACCATCGGGAAGCCCGAGACCTTCGAGGTCGGGGTGCGGCTGCTCAAGCAACGCGGGACGCTCGTGAAGAGCGGGGTGCACGGTCCCGGGCGGTGGGAGTGGTCCCCGCTGTACTTCAAAGAGATCTCGTGGGTCGGCTCGAATGCCTTCGGGGTGGAAGAGGTCGAGGGAGTCCGGATGCACGGCATCGCCCACTACCTGAAGTTGGTGGAGGATGGACGGGTCGACCTGACGGGAATGCTGACCCACACCTTCCGCCTCGACGAGTGGCGTGAGGCTTTCTCGGTGCTGGCGACCCAGGAGGAGAGCGGCGCCATAAAGGTGGCGTTCGACTTCCGCTGATACCGCGTGCGCGGCTGCCGCTTTCGCCGATGGCCCGCCGGCGATCAGTCAGCCGGTGGCGGCACGCGCCACATCCTGCGACACACTGAGTCCCGAGAGAATGGCCCGGTAGCGGGCCAGGACATCGGCGTAGGTGGTGGTACGGGCGAGGTACGACGTGGTCGGTGCTGCCACCGGGTCCGGAGTGACGTCATCGGGCACGACTGTGGTGATCGTGTGTGGTCCCATGTCCCTTCATCGGCATCCGCGCAGATCCCTTGATCCCGAACGGGGGTGACGGCGTCGAAACGAGGGCGTGACGGACGGTCCGTGACACCGTGTTCGGGCACGGAATGGGGCCTCGGGGCGCCCGACGGTACGTGGCCGTCAGAAATCTCGATAACCGGCTCAACCGCGACCAGGCCGGGCGGTAGACGTCCTAGCCTCAGCCTGACGATCGCTCTGGGAAGGATCCAATGGCCGCAGGGGAGGACGTTACCGATATCGAATGGGAGCCACCGCGACGAGATGGGGACGGGCCCGGCGAGGTGACGATCGAGCACCGGGTGGTGAGCGATGTGACGACGCCGATGAAGCAGGACGACGCCCGCCGGCTGGCCGATCGGGTGTTCGGCGACGACAAGACGGAAGTGCCTCTCGGCGGAGACGGCGTCCACTGGGCACGGACGAGGTCGAGGGCGGAAACGAACGACACGCCGTAGCGTCGGCGTGAAACATCTGCACCCTCGATCCCCCTCCGGGCGGATGCCCATTGCCGACTTCGTGGCCGACACGATCAAGTCACTGCGACCGACGGCGCCGATGGGGACCGAAGGTGAGCGGGTGCTGGCCACGGTGATGTTCACCGACATCGTGGGCTCCACAGAGATGCTGGCCCTGCATGGCGACCGACACTGGCGCCGAATTCTCGACACCCACCACGCCGCCGCCCGGCATCACGTCGAACGGCACAGGGGCCGGTTCATCAAGACGACGGGGGACGGGGTGCTCGCCACCTTCGACGGTCCCGGCCGGGGCATCCGCAGCGCCGGCGCCATCCGCGACGCCGTCCGTGGCCTCGGTCTGGAGATCCGCGGGGGGCTCCATACCGGTGAGGTCGAAGTCATGGGCGACGACGTCGGAGGTATCGCCGTGCACATCGCCGCCCGGGTGATGGCCGAGGCCGGTCCGGGCGAGGTGCTGGTGTCGTCCTCGGTGCCGTCGCTGGTGGCCGGTTCCGGAATCCGCTTCGATGACCGCGGGGAACGCGAGTTGAAGGGCGTGCCCGGGACGTGGCGGCTCTTCGCCGCTCAGGTGTGAGCCGCCGGACTCAGGCGTTGACATCCATGACGACACCCGGTTGGGTGGGGTCGATACCACCGGTGAGGCCGCAGGCGGTCACACGGGCGACGACGGCGACGTTGGTCAGTTGGCCTTGACCACTTTCCATGTCCCGCCGAAGCTGACCAGGTTGTTGCCTTTGGCCAGGCCCGGACCGGGATCGCCGGCGAAGGTGAAGAGCGGAAGGCCTCCCACCGTGACCTGGGTGGGGCCGTTACTGGTGGTGGTCCCGAGGGAGCCGACACCGGAGCTGCCGGTGGGGGTGGTGACGCCAGGGGGCAGGGTGACGGCGGGCCAGGCGGCCAGGCAGGCCGAGCGGCAGGGCACCGCCGCGCCACTACCCGAGGTCAGGGTGTAGAGAACCTGGCCCTGGGAGTTGACCAGGATCTTGCCGAGGCCGCTCACGGTCATGGTCTTCACGACGACCTGGGGGCCGGCCGTGGTGGTGGGCGCCGTCGCCGCGGTCGTGGTTGTGGTTGTGGTCGTCGAGGTGGCGTTGCCTGATCCCGAGGAACAGGCGGCGGCCAGGATGCCGGCCAGGGGGAGCAGCCCGAGGGTGAGTAGGCGGCGGGTCCGATCGGCGGTGGGCAGTGCGTTCATGGGTCGTGACCTCGTTTGTGTCGGGTGATCCGGTCGGGCGGGGGACGCCGGCATCGGGACCGTCGTGGTGCTGTCTACGGACGGGGCGGCCGGAACCTTCAGTCCATGGGTCCCAGATTGGTCAACTCGATGACATTGCCGGCCGGGTCGGAGAGGAAGCTCTGCCAGACGATGGTGCCCCAGTCGTCGCGGGACTGGGGTTCGGACACGGCCACGCCGGCGTCGGCCAGGTAGCGGACGGTCTCGAGAAAATCCTCGGTCGGAATGTGGAGGGCGAAGTGGGGGAAGCCCTTTCCCGGGGTGGGCATCTCGTCGGTCTCGATGAAGTGGAGCTGGAGGTCGCCCACCCGGAGCCACATGCCGGGGAAGCCGAAGTCGGGCCGGCGGAGCTCCTCGAACCCGAAGTTCTTGCCGTAGAAGTCGCGGGCGGCCGCCAGGTCGCTCACGGCGATGGCCACGTGGCTGTAGCCGGCCACGGAGACTGGAGTGGGCATGGCGGCCTGTCCTTCCGTCGGTCGGGCGGTGGTGGGCACCGCCGGTGCGGTCGCACTCTACCGGGCTGTGGCACGATCGGGCCATGGAACAGTGGCTGGGTCCCATCGACCAGTTGGGCTACGTGGTCGACGACATCGAGCGGGCCATGGCGCAGTGGACCCAGCTCCTCGGCGTGGGACCGTTCTATTTCCTGCCGGCGCCACCGATGCAGGGGCTGACCTACCGGGGTCAGGCGACGGAAGCGAGGATCGCCGTGGCCCTGAGCTTTTCCGGACCGCTCCAGGTCGAGCTGATCCAGCCGCTCGACGACGAGCCCACGCCCTATCGCGACTTCGTGGCCGCCCACGGAACGGGGTTGCACCACGTGGCTCGGTTCGTGGGCGACTACGACGCCGCCCTGGCCCGATACACGGCCCGGGGCCTCGAGCCCTACTTCGGGGGCCGGGGCCTGACCGAGAAGCAGCGGTTCTGTTATTTCGACACCGAATTCCACGGGGGGACGGCGTCGGAGCTGATCGAGACGGTGGAGATCGGAGGCTTCTTCGATGCCATCCGGACGGCGTCGATCGACTGGGACGGGTCCGATCCGGTCCGGACGGTCGGGGGATAGGGGACCGACGGTGGGACGGGTGGTGTTCAAAGACGCGACCGTGCTCGACGGTGAGCATCCGCCGAGGCCCGGTATCAGCGTGGTGGTGGACGGGAACCGGATCACGTCGGTGAGTGGGGGCGAGTCGGTGGAGGCCGGGCCCGACGACCGGGTCGTCGAGCTCGGCGGCCGGACACTGATGCCCGGCATGGTGACGTGCCACTTCCACGCCACCTACCACGAGCTCGGAGCCGTTCCCGGCCCCTTCGGGCTCGAGGAGCCACCGGCGTTGCAGGCGGTGCGGGCGGTGAACAGTCTCCGGTCGGTCCTGATGGCCGGGTTCACCTCGGCCGTGAGCGCCGGTGCGCCCTTCGGGATCGACGCGTCCATGGTGCGGGCCATCAAGGAAGGGGCCATCGTGGGCCCCCGGCTCGTTGCCGGCAGCCGGGATGTGAGCACGACCGGCCACGCCAACGACGCCGCCCCGTGGTACTGGAAGCTGGGCGAACCGGGGGCGCTGCATCTGTGCGATGGTCCCGACGAATTCCGCAAGGCCGTCCGACAGGAGATCAAGCAGGGGGCGCGGATCGTCAAGATGTTCGTCACCGGCGGGCATGCCGTGCCCCGGGCCGCCGAATACACCGAGATGACCCGTGACGAGATGGCCGCCGCCATCGACGCCGCCCACCAGCGCGGCGCCAGGATCCGGGGGCACATCGCCAACCGGGAGGCCATCCTGACCGCGGTTGACCTCGGCATCGACGTCGTCGACCACGGCGACGGGATGGACCGCGAGTGCATCGAACGGATTCTGGCGGCCGGGACGTTCGTGGTGCCGAGCATCTTCTTCGTCTACCGGCTGTGGGAGATGGTGCAGCAGATGAATCCCGCCCTGGCCCAGGAGATACGCGATGACCTCGATGCCGCCTTCGCCATCCTGCCGGTGGCCAACCACGCCGGAGTGAAGTTGGTGCTGGGCGACGACTACGGGGCCGTCGGATTCCCACACGGGATCTACGGCGAAGAGCTCGAGTTCTACGTGAAGGTGGCCGGGATCGCCGCCCTCGACGTCATCCGCTGGGCCACGGTGAACGGAGCTGAGCTGATGGGTCGGGGCGACGAGCTCGGGAGCATCTCCGTGGGCAAGCTGGCCGACCTTCTGGTGGTGGACGGCGATCCGGTCGCCGACATCTCCGTGCTTCGCCACGGATCTCGGATCTCGGCCATCATGAAGGACGGCCAATTCGTCAAGGACTCCCTGTGATCTTCATCGTCGTGAAATTCAATCTACGGCCGCAATGCAGGGCCGGGTGGCTCGACCGGTCCGGCCCTTCACCGAGGCCACGCGGGGCGAACCGGGCAACCTCTGGTTCGAGTGGTCCCGCAGGGTCGACGACCCGCACGGGTTCGTCCTGCTCGAGGTGTTCCGCCACGCCCAGCCGGGCTGTCTAGTCGGGACCGGCGGAGACGACCGACAGATCCTGGTCTCCGTCGGGGCGCCCCCGATCTGATCCCTCCTTCCGCCAGGGCTGGGCGGAGATCAGCCAGAGCGTCCCGGCGAAAAGAAGGACGGAGCAGAGCACCCAACCGAGGGCCGTCGTCCCCACCCCCACATATTTGAGCCCGGAGGCCAGGATGACGAACGTGATCGCCGGCCGGATGTAGCGGTCCGGTGCTCTCGATGAAAGAAACGACCCGACGATGACGGCGGGGACGCTGCCCACGATGAGAGAGGTCGTGACCGACAGCTCAATGTGGCCGAAGGTGAGGGCCCCCAGCGCCGCCGCCGCGGTCAGGGGAACGGCCTGGGTCAGGTCGGTGCCCACCAGTTGGTTGGCTCCGATCATCGGATAGAGAAAGAGCAGTGAGACGATCATGAGCGAGCCTGACCCGACAGACGTCATGCCGACGATGACCCCACCGAGCATGCCGACGGCCACCGTGGGCCATGGTCGGATCCTGAGATCTCGGACTACACCCTCGCGGGTCTGGCCGGACCGGCGATCGAGGACGTAACGCAGGATCATGGCCGCGGCACCGACGAGGAGCGCGGCACCGAGGGCGTGTTGCACATTGCTCTCCGCCGACTGGGCGTTTCCCAGGAGGTGGAGGAGGTAGGAGCCGAAGAAAGCCATGGGGACCGATCCCAAGGTGAGCCACCCGACGAGACGAAGGTTGACGGTGCCTTTCTGCAGGTGGACGACGGCACCGATGGGACGCATGACCACGGCGGCCACCAGATCGCTCGAGATCGCCGTCGACGGCTTGACGCCGAAGAGAAGGATCAGCATCGGGGTCATGAGGGCACCGCCCCCGGCACCGGTCACCCCGACCAGGAGCCCGATGACGGCACTGCCCAAGACGATGTACGGATCCACGGCTAGATGAAGGAGTCGTCGGCCGACAGACCGAGGGTGTCGTCCCCGCCGGTGATGATGGGCTGGCAGTTCCCCCACCCTTCACCGCCGCCGGTGGGGTCGGTGACGTGGATCACCGTGTCACGGATCTGATGCAGCCGGCGGGCCGTGTCCGGCTCGGTGCAGTCGGCGATCCGTTCACCGTCGAGCTGGAGATCTCCTCTCCATTCGCCGTGGTGGTGGCCGTCGAATCCGAAGTAGAGGCCGGCGCCCAGATGGAAGCCGGTGTCGGAGACGACGTCGATGACAAGGGTGCGGACTGATCCGCCGGCCGTCGTGGCCTGGACGACCCCGCCGCGCAGCCGCCGGGTGACGGGGTCGAAGGCCAGCTCGGGCTCGAGGTCGACGAATCGGTCGTAGCCCCCGTCGGGGGATTCGACGCCCCCCATGACCACATGTTTGTGGACGAAGCCGGGGCCCTGGAAGATCTGGTAGTGCAGGAAGATGCCGTAGCGGCTCCCGTCGGGACGCTCCATGGCGATCGGGCTCCAGATCATCCGGAACGAGAGGCCGGCCAGGGGGTCGCCCGGCTCGAGGTCCTGCGGGGGGAGGCCCACGTCGTAGCGCACACCCCAGGAGTGGTCGCGTGTCGAGACCCAGCTGTCGGGTGAGATCTCGATGCGGGTCCCGTCGAGCTCGAGCCATCCGGAGGCCAGGCCGATCTGGTGGTATCGGACGAGATCCGCACCCACCCGGTAGCCCCGGCGCATGTGGGTCCTGTCCTCCATCAACGGGGGGACGATGGCATCGAAAGTCCACTCGAAGGCGATGGGTTGGGCGGAGTTCGGCGCGAGGCTGAAGGTGACGGTCTTGAGCGGTGTGTTCACCTCGTAGCGGATGGGTCCGATCACGGTGGTCTCGGGCCCGGCGTCGAGACGGCGACTGGCGCGCACGGTCAGCTGCTCCACGCCGCGCGAGACCCCGGCATAGCCGTCCATGACGTTGCGGTTGGTGTACTTCCCCAGGCCGAAGCCGAGCTGCAGGCTGCCGTCCTTGGCGGCGGCCATGGCGCAGACCTTCTCGGTCCACGACGGGTCGCTCGTGCCCACCGTGGCGAAGGTGTCGGCGATCTGGTGGGTGAAGCCCTCGTCGCCGGCGACGAGAGGCCCGATGGCGTTGGTCACAGGGAACTCCAGTAGGTGCCGTCGAGCATCTTTTCCAGCGTGGCCCGGTGCATGATCATGTCGTCGGGATCGGAGGGCATCTCCATCTCCCCGAAGAGTACCGATCGGCGCGCCACCCGGGTCATGACGATGGCATGGCGCAACGCCGCGTAGAGCGTGTAGAACTCGAGGTCCTTCGGGGCGTAACCGGTGAAGGACCGGTAGGTGGCGGTGACGTCCTCCAAGCGCATGAAATCCGGCATGCCCGGCAGTTCCATCTGGACGGCCAGGTCGTCGAGGAAGCGGTGGAGGTAGATCATCCAGGCCAGGTCCACCTCGCGGGGTCCGACCGCCGCCATCTCCCAGTCGAGAACGGCCACGGGCTCGAAGTCGCGGAACATCATGTTGCCGATGCGCGCGTCACCCCAACTGGTGACGGGCTCACCCTCCTCGTCGGGCCAGTGCTCCTCGAGCCAGGCGAAAGCCCGTTCGATGAGCGGGCTGCGCTCTCCCTCGGCGGCCACCCATTCGTAGAAGGCCACCGAGTCGGCCACATGGCGGCGCATGGCGGTGGCCCCCGGTCGATCGAGTTCGAGGAAGGCCACATTCTCGGGGGTGACATCCATGTCGTGGAGCTCGGCCAGGACCCGGACCGACGAGCGCTGGAGCTTCTGCTGATCGGCGGGATCGGCTTCCGACAGCCACGATCCGAACGGGTACGGCATGATGTCGGGCGGGACGATGCCGTCGACCCGCTCCATGACGAAGAACGGCGAACCGATGGCGGTGGGGTCCGGTTCGTACCAGAGGGTCCGGGGGACAGGGACGGCGGAGTGTTCGGCCACCAGCCGCATGACCTGGAACTGCTTCTCGAGGTCGTAGACGGGGAAGACGGGCACGTTGGCCGGGTCCGGTCGGAGACGGGCCGCACAGGCTTGGCGGTGGACGGTGCCCCCCTCGCTCCAGGTCGCCTCGAAGAGAAGGGTCTCCGACGACATGCCGTTCGACTCGGGGACCACCAATTCGGAGACCTGGGGGTTGTCCACCTTCCGCCCCAGCCAGCCGACCAGCCGACGGTGCAGGTCGTCGCGGTCGCGGGTGGAGGTGGTGGGGCGTTGGACGGCTTCGCCCCCCGGCTCGGCCATCACGGGGCCACCGAGGCGAAGTCGGTGAAACCCGACGGGGTGTGCCGGCCGAAGGTGCCGTGCTCGAACATGCCCCACCCCTCGGCACCGTCGCAGACGGCCCGGCCGACGTGATCGACCACGCTGAAAGGCACCCGTCCGGCCACGGCCGGGTCGTTCATGTCGAGGATCAGCGGCTCGACCCAGCCCCGTCCCCGCCACTGCCCGTGGCCCCAGTCAGGATCTCCGCCGTAGCCGGCGCCGCAGTTGAGAGCGACGAAGCCGAGGGTGTCGATCTCGACCGTCAGCGGCCGGCCGCCCCGTTCGGTCAGGTGCAGGGTCGCCCCGACGGGGTGGCGGGTCCCGGGCCGGTAGCGGATCTCGAACTCCGGCCAGCCCAGCTGCTCGGGTGGCCGACCCGTGGCCGCCGGCCAGACGCGGCTGGCCTCGTTCAGGATCCGGGTGCCGTCGCCGAGCTCCTGGGCGATGATGATCAGCCCGTAGTCCTCGAAGCGCAACGGCGCGTAGACCCACCAGAAACCGAAATCCTCGGCCGGCTCGGCGGCGGCCCGACCGGCCGGTTCCGCTTCGCCCACCGGCCGGATGCCCCACGACCGGTCGCGGGTGCCGAGCCAGCGGTCATCGGTGACGGCGATTTCCTGGCCTTCGATCCGCAGAGTTCCCGACCACGTCCCCACCTGGGCGTAGCGCTGGGCGTCGAGGATGACGCGGCCCGCCTGGCGCATGACATGGGCGGGCTCGTCGATCACCGGGAACGATCCCGTCCAGGTCAGGTCGAAGCCGACGGTGTCATGGTCGAGGACGAGCCGCAGCCGCTGCAGCGGTTCGATGACCTCGATCCGGTAGGGCCCGACCTGCTGGAGCGTCCGGTCGTCGCTCAAGGCATCCGACATCCGGACCGACAGCTGCCGGTCACCGTGGCGGATGGTGGCGTAGGCGTCGATGACCCCGAGGTTCGGGTAGACGCCGAGACCGGTGACGAGAAAGATCTCGCCGGTCCGGTCGTGGGCGTTCAGGTAGCAGCGGTCGTAGGCGTTGCGATCGCTGGAGGCCACGTGCCGCATGGACAGCGGAACCTGGTGGACGGGGTACTCGTCGAGGGGCACGGGCATGGAGGTCTCCTGGCGGGCACGGGCCGGCGACCGGGTCCCGGTCACCGGCGAGGGCGGGCATCGGGGCCCTCGGGGTGGGCCAAAAGTAGCGCCACCGACGGTGCCCCGGCCCGCCCGAGGGGGAAACCGGCACCCGGCCCGGGCCAGCCCGACCTCTTTACGCCAGGCCACGCTGCGATTTTCCCGCTCCTCGACCTCGCCGGCGGCGCGCCACCGGTTGCCGGACCTGACCTATCGGTCAGGGGGTGGTGTCGCGCGCGACGCTGTACCAGACGACCGACGAGGGTGCCGGCAGCCCGTTCGTGGCCAACGCCTCTCCCAGCCGGCTCTCCATGAACCGGCCCTGGTGGTCTTCGGACTCCCACACCTCGGTCACGATCCAGCCCCCCGTCGGGGTCGGCCCCGCCGTGTGGCGGATCAGGCCGTCGGGAAAGTCTCCGGTGCCGGCGGCCATGTCGATTCCGAGCGTGGCGTTCACCGCGTTGTACGTGCCTTCGGTGACCCCGTCGGCGAAGGTGAGGATCAATCCGGACGGCATCGTCGGCCTCCCCGGTCGTGGGTGCCTTCAGGTCGCAGCGGCGCCCGGCCAGCGGGGCACGGCGTTGCTGTCCGGTCAACGCTTCGCATCAGTCGAGTCGCACGGCCAACATCGAGATCGATCCGCCTTCGATGCCCGTCACCGGATAGGACACGGATCGCCCGCCGCCCGCTCCGATGGTGTAGAGCAGGGGCAGGTAGTGGTCGGGGGTGGGGGTGGCCAGGCGGGCGTCGGGACCCAGCTGTTCGTAGTCGACGAGGGGTTGATGGTCACCGGCTTCGAGTAGGCGCCGGACCTGACCGTCGAAGCGGAGGGCCCAGTCGAACGCCCCCGTCGGATGGCCGCCCCAGGCGTAGGTCTCCAGATTGTGGACCACGTTTCCGGAGCCGACGATGAGGACCCCGGCGTCCGACAACGGTGCCAACGCCTGGCCGAGCGCGTAGTGGAAGGCCGCAGGCTTCGACCGGTCGATGCTCAATTGGACGACGGGCACGTCGGCGTCGGGGAACATGTGGACGAGGACCGACCAGGTCCCGTGGTCGAGACCCCAGGACTCATCGAGTCCCACCCGGTTCGGCCGCAGCAGATCACGGACCTCTCCGGCGAGCGCGGCCGAACCCGCAGCCGGGTACTCGACGGCGAACAGCTCGGCCGGAAATCCTCCGAAGTCGTGGATCGTCCGGGGGTTGTCCATGGCCGTCACCATGGTGGTCCGGACATACCAGTGGGCCGAGATCGAGAGCACGGCCCGAGGCCGCGGCAATGACGCCCCCAGGGCCCGCCAGGCATCGGAGTAGACGTTGCTCTCGATAGCGTTCATCGGATTGCCGTGGCCGATGAAGAGCGCCGGCTGGGTGGTGTCGGACATGGCCGACAGAGTAGGGGTCTCCGACGGCGCCGGGTCCGTCGCCGTCATCCTCTTGGCCGTCGTACTCTGAGATCGTGCCCGGCTCCGCCTCCTCCGGTCCCGCGTCGTCTGTTCCCGGGTCGTCGGACCCTCGTCGGACACGGCCACCGACGATGCCGGGCGCATCGCCGCCAACCGGGAGATGTGGGACGAACGGGTCCCCATCCACGTGGCCGGCGACCTCTCCGACGTGGACGGCTTCCGTTCGGGCCGGCGTCGACTGGCCGTCGAGCCGTTCGAAGTCGACGAGCTCGGCGAGGTCGATGGCTACACGGGTAAAGGTGCGCTGATCTGGCTCCCCGATACCCCCCGCTGGGCCGATGTCTGCACCGCCCTGGTCGCCCCCGGGGGGATCTTCTACCTGAGCGAATTCCATCCGGTGGCCGACATGTTCGGTTGGGAGAGCCTGGACCTCGAGCGCTCCTACTTCGATCCGGCGCCGATGTTCGACGAGATGAGCGGCACCTACGCCGACCTCGACGCGCCGACGACCCACGACGCCTGTTACGAGTGGCAACACCCGCTCAGCACGGTGGTCTCCGCTCTCATCGGCGCCGGCCTGGAGATCCAGTTCCTCCACGAGTACCCGTTCACCCTCTTCCCCCGGTGGCCGTTCCTCGAGCGCCGGGACGACGGCACCTTCGTCCTCCCACCGGGCATGCCCCAGCCGCCCCTCATCTATTCGATCCGGGCCTCGAAGCCGCCGCAGTGAGCAGTGGCGCCGGTGTCGATCAGCCGGCGAGTCCCCGACCCGTCACCAGGGGAAGGTCGAGGGCGGTGAGAAGTCCCGGAGCGCCGGCGATCACGGCGGGAACGGCGTTCACCAGCCGCATGGCGGTGGCCTTCAGCCCGGCGGTGTTGTGGTCGCCGTCGCTCCCGAGCATCTGCAGGTCGAGGGTGTAGTTGGGTTCGCCCGTGATCGTCACCCGGTAACCGCCCTGTCCCGTCGGTTGGGGCCAGTCCGGTCCGATGTCATCGCGTAACCGGGTCACGTGTTCGAGGACGACCACCGCCCTGCCCGCCCGCATACCCCGAACCTCGAAGCGCAGCCCGGCCACCGTGCCTTTCTCGATCGGGCCCGAGGCGATGGCGAAATTCTCCGGCGCCGGCAACCGGACGTAGCTCTCCTCGACGGCATCGAGCTCGATGTCGAGTCCGGCCGCCAGCTGACGGACCACGCTTCCCCAGGCCATGGTCAGCACCCCCGGTTGCAGCAGCATGGGGACGTTGTCCATGGACCGGCCGAAGCCCATGATGTCGAACATCACCATGGGCTGGTCGTAGGTGGCGTAGTTGAGGATCTCGAAGCAGCGGACCTCGTCGATCCGCTCGCACACGCTGGTCAAGACCAACGGCAGCCAGTCGTTGGCGAAACCGGGGTCGATCCCGTTCACCAACAGCGATACGCCACCGCTGGCGGCAGCCTCCCGGATCGGCTCGATCATGGCCGGCGCCACCACCCCGTCGGGGTACTGCAGGAACACCGGCCCGCTGGAGACCACGTTGATCCCCGCCTTCAGCAACATGGCCAGGTCGTCGAGCGCCTCCATCAAGCGGTCATCGGCCATGGCCGTGTGCACGATGCAGTCGGGCTGCAGCGCCACGATGGCGTTCACGTCGTTGGTGGCCGCCACACCGAGCGATCGACCCAGTCCGGCCAACTCCCCGGCATCGCGCCCGACCTTCTCGGGATTCGAGACCCAGACCCCCACCAGTTCGAGATCGGGCCGGGCGTCGATCCCGGCCAGCGCGTGCCGACCGACGTTGCCCGTTCCCCACAGCACCACGCGGTGACTCACCGGATCCTCCTCATTTGCTCGAGCCGCTTCCGAACTCCCCACCGGCCGCCCGCCCGTTGTCATCCACTCACCGAGTCGTCACAGATCGGGCATTCCCATATCGAGATTCGGATGGTCGAGGCCGCCATCGACCTCCAGGATCTTCCCGGTCACGTAACTCCCGGCCGGCGAGCACAGGTAGACGATGGCGGCGGCGATGTCCTCGGGCTCACCGATCCGCTTGAGCGGGGTGGCGGACTCCATGGTCGTCCGCAGGGTCTCGTCGGTGAGAACGACCTCGAGAGCCGACGTGGCCACGGAACCGACGGCGATGGCGTTCACCCGGATCCGCGGGGCCAGATCGGTGGCGGCCAGCCGGGTGTAATGGGCCAGAGCGGCCTTGGCCGTCCCGTAGGCGACGAATCCCCGGGCCTGGGTCCGGCCCATGGCCGAGGAGATGTTCACCACCGACCCGCCCCCTCCGGCCAGCATCAGCGGAACGGCGGCCCGGCTGAGCGCATGGGCGGTGGCCACGTTGAAATGGAAGGCCTGTTCGAGAAAGCGCGGCGAGGTCTCCAGAAATCCCCTCGGCATCGTCCCGCCCACGTTGTTCACCACGATGTCGAGCCGGCCGAACGCCTCCTGGGCGGCGGGGGCGAGCGCCGCCACGGCGTCGAGATCGTTCAGGTCGGCCGGGATCACGTGCACCTTCCGCCCCGCGCCCTCGATCCGCCCGGCCACCTCCTGCAGTTGCTCCTCGGTCCGGGCCGAGATCAGCACGTCGCACCCGGCCTCGGCCAGGGCCACCGCCGTGCCGGCGCCGATCCCGCGCCCCGCACCCGTCACCACGGCCACGCGATCCGTCAGCCGAAAGCGGTCCAGAATCATCGTCGCTCCTTCTCTCCCGGTCGGACCCACACTCCTGCGGGTCGGATCCTCGGCCCACCGGGCCGGACCGCCGGCTCTCCGGTCCAGGCCAGGGGGAGACAGTAGCAGCGGAAGTGAAACGTGTTTCAGCGACGGGCGGGGCCGGGAGCCCGGCCTCCGTCGGCCAGGTCGGCCCCGGCCGGAGCCGGACGAGAAGCTCGCCGGGAACCCCGTCGCCCTTCGCCGTAGGCGTCGGGCCCCTCACCCATGTAGCGCCCGCCGATGATCCCGGCCCGGCGCCCGGCCGTTCACCGTGTCCTCTCCGGGGTTGAAGACGATGCACCGGTCGTCGACGGCGAACCAGACCGGTGCCACATGCGGGCTCCCGTCGGCCCTCACCGTGGCCAGTTTGTCCGTCTGCGGCGGCGTGGATCCGAGAAAGGCCCAGACCTCGTCGCCGCTCATCCGGTGCCCCGTCACGGTTTCATGGAGTCGACCGATCGCCCGTTAGCCGGTGGGCCGGGTGGAGCCCAGGCCGAGTTTGCGGTGGTCCCAGGTCACCACCCGGTCCACCTTCAGCTTGATCACCACCCGCTTGTGCAGCATCGTCTCCACGAAGGGCTTCAGCTCGTCGGTGTAGGTCCCGTAGTAGCGCTCGAACAGATCGACGCCGAGCAGCCACATCCGGTCGGGATCCTCGACGATCTCGGCGCTGCCCACCAGCTCCACGCCCCGCAGTTCCTCGTAGTAGTCCCCGTCCTCCACCAGCACCGTCAGCCGCGGGTCACGCCGCAGGTTCTGCACCTTCTGCGACTTGCCCTTCGTCTCGAAGGCGATGGCCCCTTCCAGGAAGCCGTACCACATGGCCACGGCGTGGATCGATCCGTCGTGGTTGATCGTGCACAGCGACATCGGCCGCCGCTCGTGCAGAAAGGCGTCGACCTCGGCCTCCGTCATTTTGATGATGTCGCGCTGCTTGACCCCGTGACCCATCGGGGCGTTCACGGGCCCGCCCGCCATGGTCATCGGCCGCCGGCGGTGAATGTGCAGGGCAGGTGCTTGATCCCGTTGATGAAGTTGGAGAGCAGCCGGTCGGGTTCGGCCGAGGCCCGGATGTCGGGCACATGCCGGAAGAGCTCCCGGAACATCACCGACATCTCCCGCCGGGCCAGGTGGGCCCCGAGGCAGAAGTGGGGGCCGGGGGCGCCGAACCCGATGTGGGGGTTGGGGGCCCGCGTCACGTCGAAGACGTCGGGGTTGGCGAACACCTCTTCGTCCCGGTTGGCCGAGTTGTAGAAGAGGATGACCTTGTCGCCCTCGGTGAACTCGTGGTCGGACAAAGTGGTCGGTCCCGTCACCGTCCGCCGCATGAAGATCACCGGAGTGGCGATCCGGACGATCTCGTCCACGGCCGTGGCCGTCACCCCGTCGACGTCCTGGGTCCAGGTGGCCCGCTGGTCCGGATGCTCGGTGAGCAGCCACAGGCCGTGGGAGATGGCGTTGCGGGTGGTCTCATTCCCGGCCACCAGCAGCAGGATGAAGAACGAGGCCAGCTCGGCGTGGGTGAGCGACTCCCCGTCGACGTTGGCGTGGAGCAGCTCCGAGGTGAGGTCGTCGGTGGGGTTCTCGGCCCGGAAGGCAGCCAGACCCTCCATGAGCCCGGCCAGCTCCGCCCCGGCGTTCAACAAGGTGACGACGGGGTCAGCACCCTCGGGGATGTACTCGGTGTCCCCGGCCGAGAGGATCACATTGGAGGCGCGGAAGACGGTGTCGTAGTCGCTCTCGGGAATCCCCAGCATGTCGCAGATCACCTTGAGGGGGAGCCGGGAGGCCACCTCGGTGACAAAGTCGCATTCGCCCCCCTCCCGCACCGTCTCGATGATCGAGTCGGCCACCTGCTGGATGGTCTCCTCGATGCTCTTGACCATCCGGGGGTTGAAGGCGGCCGAGACGATCCGGCGCAGCCGGGCGTGCCGGGGGTCGTCCATGTTGATCATCGACCCGAAGAACTCGAGGAATTCCACGGGCATGTCGAAGATGGACGTGGCCGACCGGCCCGAACAGAACAGCTCGGGGTGCCGGCTCATCTCCACGATGTCGTGGTAGCGGGTGATGGCGTAGTAGCCCGGCCCCTGGGGGAAGGGCATGGACTCGTCCAGTTCCGGTTCCTCGAAGAAGGCGATGGGCCGCTTCTGGCGCAGTGTCTTGAAGGCCGCCTCCCGGCTGCTCCATGGCAGGGCCCAGAATTCGAGGTCGGAAAGGTCGATGTCGTCCACCGACTGCGCCTGCTGGGTCGTCACCGTCAGCCTCCCTGGTCGTGCTGCCTCCATCCTCCCACCGGTCCCCGTCCGGCGGCGACTCCGCCCGCCCCCGGCTGGCCCGGCGGGTCCGGTCCATCGGGAGAGACGATGCGCTGCCTAAGCGGTGGGCTGGCCGAAGGCGTAGATGGGGAAGCCGTTCTCCCGGTTGGAATCAGCGGGAAGGAAGGGCCCGTTGATGATCACCGACAGCTGGCCCGACGGCGCCGGTCCGGCGTCGCCCTCGATGGTGACGATGGCCCCGTCAGGCCACACTTGGGCCACGATCCCGGTATGGACCGAGGAGGCCGTGCTCTGGGGCCCGGTGCCGTAGAGCACGGCGTCTCCCGGTGCCGCCAGGGCCCATGGCGCCAGAAGCCGCCCATGGCCCGCCACCCACGAGTACATGCTCCCGGTGAACGGGTAGGCGGGGATCGGGACTCCGGACTGCCGCCACACCCAGGTGGCGAAGAGTGCGCACCAGGCCTCACAGGGACCGTAGGGATTGCAGTAGGCCCCCTGTCCGAGGTCGGGGTCGCCCTCCACCTGGCTGGCGGCGATGGAGGTGATGGAGGCGGACGTGGACAAGGCGTAGGGCGAGGCGCCCGTGAAGAAGTAGTTCCAGTCGTCGGGCTCGAGGAGCCAGTAGCCGTTGCCGTCGGGGGTGGCGGCCATGGCGCTCACCGGGGAGAGGGGCTTGGTCGAGGCGGTGGAACCGAGCGGCGGGGCGTTGCCGAAGGTGTAGATGCTTCCGTCCCACCCGACCAACCAGTAGCCCTTGCCCCCGGGCGTCGTGGCCATGCCCACGATGGAGTCGGGAATGGGCTTCCCGCCCGTGGAGCCGAGGAAGTTGGCGTCGCCGAAGGTGAAGATCCCGCCGTCGGCGGCCACCAACCAGTAGCCCTGGCCGTCGGCTGTCGCCGCCATGCCGGTGACGACGGCCGCCAGAGGCATGCCTCCCGTCGAGCCGAAGAAGCCGGCGTCGCCGAAGGTGAAGACCCCGCCGTCGGCGGCCACCAACCAGTAGCCCCGGCCGTCGGCTGTGGAGGCCATCCCCACGATGGGTTGGGCCAGCCGGATGCCACCCAGCGACCCGTAGTAGCCGGCGTCGCCGAATGCGAAGACTCCGCCGTCGAGCCCGGCCAGCCAGTAGCCGTTGCCGTCGGGGGTGCCGGCGATGGCCACGATGGGACCGGTCAGTCGCAGCCCCCCGAGCGAACCCTCGAACGGCGCGTCCCCGGATGCGAAGACCCCGCCGTCGGCCCCGGCCAGCCAGAAGCCCCTTCCGTCCGGGGTGGCGGCCATGGCGGTCATCACCGATCCGAGCGTCCCGCTCGGCGTGGTCTCCTGGGGGGCGTCACCGAAACCCATCACCCCCGATCCGGCGTAGCTGTGGGCGACGGGCGCGGCCGAGGCCGTCGAGCGCCCGACCCCGTCGATCCCGGTCACGGCCACCAGCGAGCTCACCGTCAGAAGGAGAGTGGCGAGGCCGGCCCGGACCATCCACCACGGACGGCCGGCGCTCCGGGAGTCGTGCCCATCGCGGGACACGGGTACTTGCACCATCGAATCATCGACCACCGCCGGCCGGAACAGAAGGCCCGGCACGCAGCCAATTTGCTGCGATCTCAGGAGCTCACCCTCATCTGTCGGCAAAGTACCACCGAAAGAAGCAAGCTAACTACGAAAAGCGGTAGAAACCTCGGGGATCAGCCCGGCGGAACCGTGCTCGTCGTCGTGGTCGTCGAGGGGCTGGTCGTCGAACTGGTGGTCGTCGTAGTGCCCGAACTCCCACTGCCCGAACCCCCACCGCCCGAACCCCCACCGCCCGAAGCCCCACCGCCCGAAGCCCCACCGCCGGGGCCGCTGGCCCCCAGGCCGCTGTCGGGGACGAAGGTCCAGGCCTCGCTCACACAGTCGGCCGGCGCCTGGGACACCACCACGAAGACGTTCGGCTCGGCCAGCAATTCGCTCACACTCAGGGGCTCACCGCTGGCCAGGCAGCCGGCCGCCGGGTCATTGGTCGTGAAGCCGGTCAACGGACCGACCGGTTTGCTGGCGCCGTGGTCGGGGAGAGTGGAGAGGTCGACCGGGGCGAGACTGACGGTGGCGCCGTTCCAGACGCCCGAATAGCTGTAGCCGGCGGCGGCGGTCGTCGTCGTCGTGGTCGTGCTCGAGGTCGTCGGGGTGGTCGCCCCGGGGCCCGGTTGGAAGTCTTTGACCACTGGTGCGCTTCCGAGCAGGGCGGCCAACATGCTCGGATCGTTCCCGTCCATGCCGAGCGCCCAGACCCCGAGACCGGCGACATGGAAGAAGTTCGCCAGCTGTGCTTTCAGGGCGAGTGACGTCGGGTCGTCGAACCAGGTCTGATGCCACTGGTTGCCCACCTGATACGAGGTCCACGCCGTCTGGGTGGCGCTGTCCCAATACACCGGATGCCCGCCGCTCGTGATCTGGGAATAGCTCAGAGGCGTGGGCCCGCCCGTCGCCGGTGACCCGAGACCGGGACCCGACGTGGGCCAGTCGTAGCCGTAGTACGGCACGCCCAGGATCACCTTCGACGCCGGCACGACCGACGTGTACTCCTGGAGGGCCTGCAGATCGGTGAAGCCCGACCCGGTCAGCGGGGCTGTCGGCGACGGGGTCTTGGCATTCATGTCATACGCCATCACAAAGAAGGCGTCGACGCTCGGGGCCAGTCCGGCGATGTCGTAGAAGCCACCCGGATCGCCGGCCGACGAGGCGTAGGTGTCCATGGTCACCTGCCAGTGCGGGTTGGCGGCCCGCAACGCCCCCGAGACCCGGGAGACGAGAGCGGTCAAACCGGCCTGGTCGGCCGCCCCCTCTCCTTCGAAATCGAGGTTCACCCCGTCCAGGTTCTTGGCCGACACCAGTTGCACCAGGGTCGTGGCCAGACGGGTCGCCGCGTTCGGGTCCGAGGTCACCTGGTCGAGCGCGCTCTGCCCGAAACAGCTGGCCGTCAGCACCACCCGAGATCCAGCCGTATGGGCCCGGGTGATCAGGTCGGACAGAGCCTGGCTCTGGTAGCCCGTCCAACCCGGACCCGAGTTCTGCACGGTGCCGTCCCCGTTCACGTCGACGCTGAAGTAGGCGATCGTCGTCAGGTCCGAGACGGTGAACCCCGATTCCTGGGGCAGCGTCCAGTAGGGGGCGAAGCCGAAGATCTCGTGTGACTGCAGCGCCGCTGACCCGGCCAGCGACGGCGGCGCCGGAGCGGGCGGCGTGGTGGCCGCCGGCAGATCGGCCGCCGTCGCCCGGGAAGCGAACTCCTTGGCCATCCGGGACATGATGGAGACACCGCCGCCGGTGGTGCCCCTCGGATCGGCGGCCTGGGCCCCCCCTGTGCCGATGGCGCCCCACGTCGCTCCGCCGCCGATCAGGGCGACGGCGCCGATGCAGGCACCGGCCGGTCGCACCCGCCAGGTCCGCCCGTGACGTGGCCGTCCCCGGCCGAGCCATCCGAAGCCGCGTCCGAGCGTCAGGCTGGCCTGGGCCAGACTGGCCCGGGCCGAGCGCGGGGCCCGACGGGACCGGCGCAGACGCGAGGGCGGCGCCGATTCGGCGGTGCCGGGGGGAGCGGTGTTGAGCGACCACCCGGCGGCGGCATCGAGGAAGGCCGAGAGATCGGGTGCGCCCACCAGGAACCGGTGGCTCCGGCCGCCGGCCGTCAGCTCGAGCACCTGCAGGGGGTGGCCCCCCGACCCCCATGCCCACCTGTCGGCGTCCAGCCCGGTGATCTCGGACCAGGTCCACGAGCGCAGAAGCTGATCCGACGGTCCGCTCACGGTCACGAGGTCCGGGGAGGCGATCAGCGTCAGTCCCGGGAGCACCAGGTCCCCGTTCTCCGTCGCCGTCAGAAGCTCCAGGCCGCGCAGCTCTAGGGCGGGAGCTGTGGTTCGCCTGCGTCGGGTCATCGTTCTCGATCAGCTCGTGTCTGGGTCGGCTATCAGCGGCCCGACCAGGGTCTATGGGAGAGCGTGCCGAGAGTCGCCCCGGGGAGGTCGGGTCGGGGTGGGCCACCTCAGGCAGCTCTCGAAGGTCTCCAAGTGTTGTGGTTGAGGCAGGTGTTGACAAGGGGCCTGCCTGGGAATTGCCAGAAAGGTGTCGGCATTTGCCGCTCGGACCTTCAGTGGATGGCCCAGAAGGTCGATGAATTCGGCGTGACTCCCGAGAGCGTGCCGGCCGCCGCCGCCTCTGTCTCCGCCGATGGCACCCCGGCCGCCCTCTCGGACGCCCCCGACGGCCCCCACGAGAACTTCCTGAAACGCCACCGGCTGGTGAGCCTCGACGGCCTCACCGGCCGTGACGTCGCTCCCCGACGGCTGGGAGACGTCGTCTTCGTCGAGGTCTTCCGGCTCTTCCTCGTCATCGCCGGCGTCATCGGGGGCCTGGCCATCGGCGATCACATGGGCCGCAACACCACGGCGCCTCTGATCGGCATCACCCTCGGTGCCCTGGTCACCTACCTGGCCGGCGGCATCGTCGGCCGCTTCCTCGACCGGGGCGTGGCCGGAGCCGTCCACGAACTGCGGGCCATGCCCGCCAGCGAGGTCTTCGCCGGCTCGGTGGTGGGCACCACCGGGCTTCTGGCCGGACTGGTGGCCGGCCTGCCTCTCGTCGCCCTCGTCCACTCGAGCGCCGACTATCCGGCGGTGGCCGCTTTGGCCTGGGTCCTCTGCGCCGCCGGCACCCGGCTGGGTGTCACGAAGGGCCGCGAGATCATCAGGGCGGCCGGCTTCTCCCACCTGGTCGAGCGACCCGATGACCCGCCGCCGCACAACGCCTTGTTGATCGACACCTCGGCCGTCCTCGATCGCCACCTCTTCGTTCTGGGCCGGTCGGGACTCCTGGCCGGTGGTGTCGTCGTCCCCCGTTTCGTGGTGGACGAGGTCCGCGCCTTGGCCGAGAGTCCCGATCCGGTCTCGTCGCGTCGGGCCCGCCGGGGCCTCGAGGCGATCGACTCACTGCGCGCCGGTGGTGTCGACGTCCGCATGACCGAGGACGAGGTCCCCGAGCTCGACGATCCCGGAGAGCGCGCCCTGGCCGTGGCCCATCGACTCCACGTCCGCCTGGCCACCTGTTCCGCCGATCTGGCCGAGCGGGCCGAGTCCGAAGGCGTGGCTTCCATCGATCTCCGCCGCCTCATGTCCGAGCTCGCCCCCGACCATCCCCCGGGAGAGAAGTTGGTCATCGACCTGGTCAAGTCCGGACGTCAGCCCCGCCAGGCCGTCGGCTATCTCCCCGAAGGCGACATGGTGGTGGTGAACGACGCCTCGCATCTCGTGGGCCACGAGCAGGTGTCGGTGGTGGTGGCATCGGCCCGCCAGACGAGCCAGGGCTTCCTGGTCTTCGCCCACCTGGCCGAAGGCGGCCCGTCGGCGCTGACCAAGAATCAGACCGTCACCGTCTGAGTCGTCCCGGCAGGTTGAAAGTCGTACCGGTACCGCCATAGGCCGTCCCGATCAGGTGCAAAAGCTCGGGGTTGGCCGAGTCCCTCAAGGATTGTCCTTCGGCCGTCATCTCGGCATTCGGATAGGTGTTCCCCGCGTAGAGGCTGATCTGTCCGAGGATGCAGGTGTCGCCCACGGTCCCCACCGAGGCCGCGCCGGTGCCGGTTGCGATCCCCGGGGGGTTTGGTCCCCATCGAGCGCGGTACTTCTCTTGCGACAGGTCGCCGTCTTGGCGTGGTCGATGATCTTCAAGGCGTGGGCCGCGCCCGACGTCTTGTCACTGCCGTGGATCGTGCGCCGCCGTCGGGTATCGACGCCCCACTGACACCGGTGGCCACGAGAGCACCGAACAGCACGGCCACGGCCACGAGGACCGGCCGGTGTCCCGATCCCTGACGGACGATGGCCGCCGAGATCTCTGCTGAGTTCCTCCATCTCCGCCCTCCCTGAATCGCCGAGGCGGGAATTCTCCTACCGCGCTTCTCACGATCGCCGGGTGGCCGGAGGCCGGTTCGCAGGAGCCGGGGAGGGGCGCGGTCGCCCGACGCGCGACGTCAGGCGGAACGGACGGCGGCGACGAGTGCCGACAAGCTGTCCTTGGCGTCGCCGAAGAGCATGGTCGTCTTGGGGTCGTAGAGAAGTTCGTTGTCGATACCGGCGAAGCCGGGACGCATGGAGCGCTTCAGGAAGACGATGTTGGTGGCCTGATCCACGTTGATGATGGGCATGCCGAAGATCGGACTGCCCGGCGTGTTCTTGGCCGCCGGGTTCACCGTGTCGTTCGCCCCCACGACCAGGGCGACGTCGGTGGTGGCCATCTCGGGGTTGGCGTCGTCCATCTCCACCAACTGGTCGTAGGGGACGTTGGCCTCGGCCAGCAGCACGTTCATGTGACCGGGCATCCGGCCGGCCACGGGATGGATGGCGTAGTAGACCTCGACGCCGCGCTCGGTCAACGTGTCGGCCAACTCCCGGGCCACGTGTTGGGCCTGGGCCACGGCCAGGCCGTAGCCGGGGACGATGGCCACCTTCCGGGCGTAGGCCAGGAGCACACCGATGTCCTCGGCCGTCCCCGTCCGCACCGCCCGCCCGTCGGCTCCGCCGTCGGCGCCGGTGGCGGTGATGACCGAGCCGAATGCGCTGAAGAGGATGTTGGGCAGAGAGCGGCCCATGGCCTTGCTCATCATCCGGGTGAGCAGCATGCCCGACGCCCCCACCAGGGTCCCGGCCACGATGAGGAGATTGCTGTTCAGGGTGAAACCGGAGGCGGCCACGGCCAGACCGGTGAACGAGTTGAGCAGCGAGATCAGCACCGGGACGTCGGCGCCCCCGATGGGCAGGACGAAGATCACCCCCAGCGCCAGCGAGAGGACGACGACGACGACGAGTAGCGCCGTGTTGGCGGTGAGGATGGTGGCCAGCAGCACGGCCAAGATGGCCAGACCGACCCCGGCGTTGATGGCCTGCTGTCCCGGGTAGGTGATGGGCCTCCCCGTCACCAGCTCCTGCAGCTTGGCGAAGGCCACCGCGCTGCCGGCGAAGGAGACGGCACCGACCAGGACACCGAAGAGGATCTCGCAGATCTTGTAGATGGCGATCGATTTGCCCGGCAGCGAGATGAACTCGGTGACCGACACCAACGCCGCGGCCCCACCACCCACCCCGTTGAAGATGGCCACCATCTGGGGCATGGCCGTCATCTTCACCATCCGCGCCGCCGGTACACCGATGACGGTGCCGACGATCACGGCCACGATGATCAGGACCAGGTTCTTCGTCTGCCCGTAGACGGAGGGCAGGGAGAACGTCCAGGCCACGGCCAGCAGCATCCCGGCCGCGCCGGCCAAGTTCCCGATCCGGGCGTGCTTGGGCGAGCTCAGCCCCTTCAGAGCGAGGATGAAGCCGACGATGGCGATCAGATAGACGAGATCGGTGGCGGTGGCCCGACTCATGACTGGGCACCGTTCATCACGGGGATGGTCATCACGGGGATGGTCATCACGGGGATGGTCATCACGGGGATGGTCATCACGGGGATGGTCATCACGGGGATGGTCATCACGGGGATGGTCATCACGGGGATGGTCATCAC
>Ga0307373_10000895_pt1 | contig 57288 bp, 52 predicted proteins | sample OX2MG_FD_202534 | JGI IMG/M metagenome (GOLD analysis project Ga0307373, IMG submission 202534) | Soil microbial communities from Risofladan, Vaasa, Finland - OX-2 | ecosystem: Environmental > Terrestrial > Soil > Coastal area > Acid sulfate soil | place: Finland: Risofladan, Vaasa | collected... | reverse complement strand
CGCAGGTCGGGGTCGTCGAGCAGCCGGCCGATGGCCCGGGCCAGCTCCCCGGGGTCGTCGGGCGGGACCAGCAGGCCGGTCTCCCCGTCCGTGCCGACCACTTCGGGGAGGGCGCCGCCGGTGGTCGCCACCACCGGCACCCCGCAGGCCATGGCCTCCACCGCGGGCAGGGAGAAGCCCTCGTACAACGAGGGGACGACGGCGACCTGGGCCTCCCCGTACAGCCGGGCCAGCTCCCCGTCGCTGATCCCGCTCACGCAGCGCACGGTACCGGCCAGCCCGAGCCGGGCGATCGCCCGGTCCACCCGGCCGCCGGGCTGGGGCTTGCCGATGACGACCAGCTCGACCTCGCGCTCGGTGCGGAGCTTGGCCACGGCCTCCAAAAGGGGGACCAGCCCCTTCATCGGCACGTCGCTCGACGAGGTGACCATCAGCCGGCCCGGCAGCGGCTCCACCCCGGGCAGGGGCCGGAAGACGGTGTGGTCGACGCCGACGGGGACGACCGACATCCGATCGGCCCGGACCCCCATCTGCGCCTCGATGTCGGTGCGGGAGGACTCCGACACGGTGACGATGGCGGGCAGGCGGCGCGCCACCCGCACCTGCATCCCGAGAAAGCCGAACCACCGGCGGGTGGTGAAGCGCTGCCACGGGCTCTCCGAGTGCGCCAGGGCCAGCTGCCGGTCGACGGTGATCGGGTGGTGCAGCGTGGTCAGCAGCGGCCAGCCGTCCTCCATCATGCCGAGCAGGCCGGTCCCGAGGGACTGGTTGTCGTGGACCAGGTCGAACTCCCCGCGCCGCTCCGCCAGCAGCCGGCGGGCCCGGAGCGAGAAGGCGAGCGGCTCCCCGAAGCCGGCCGAGCACATGACGGCGAACTCCGTCAGGTCCGATCGGTCCCGGAACTCTCGGGGGTGCGGGACCCGGAAGGGGTCGGGGTCCCGGTAGAGGTCGAGGCCCGGGACGGGGGTGAAGCCGACCCCGGGGTCGAGCTCGGGCCACGGCTGCCCGGCCAGCACCTCCACCGAGTGGCCGAGGGCGACCAGCTCACGGGTCAGGTGGCGGGTGTAGACGCCCTGGCCCCCGCACCGGGGATTGCCCCGGTACACGAGGAAGGCGACGCGGAGCCCGCCGGGCGCCGCGGGTCCCGCGGGGATCGGCGGGGGGACCACGATCTCCCGGCTGCGCTCCCACGACTCGCCCACCTCGCGCACACGCCGGCGCACGGCGCCGACGCTGAGGTGCCGGCGCAGCGACCCGGCGGCGCCCTCCTCAGCCATCGTTCGCCCCGGTCCCGCCGATCTCCATGGTGGGAGAGCCTCCCGTGCCCAGCGGACCGGCGCAAGCACCGACGGCCCCCGGACACCCCCACGTCGCCCGGAAGGCCAGCTCACCGGACATCCAATCAGCCTAGGGCTCTCCGGCTCACCAGGATCGGGGCGAAGGAGCCGGCGCCGGCGGCGGGCTCAGAGCACCGGGCGGCGGGTCCCGAGCGCCGGTCCCGGCGAGCCGGCCTCGGCGGCGTGGCTGTTGCGCCGGCGCGCCAGCGCCAGGACGGACGACGCCGCCAGGGTGGCGAACCCTCCGATGGCCAGCGCGACCCGGGGACTGCTGGCGTCGCTGATGGCTCCCACCAGGGGCCCTCCGATGGGCGTGCTCCCGAGCAGGGCCATGGCGTACAGGGCCATGACCCTCCCGCGGAGCGCGGGATCGGCCCGGATCTGCATGGTCGCGTTCGCCGTCGCGATGAACGAGATGCTGCACGCCCCCATGACGACGAGCGCGGCGACGGCGTACACCTCCGTGGGCGCCACCGAGACCACGAGGATGGCCAGCCCGAAGGCCAGGCCGACCAACGCCAGCATGATCGACGACGGCCGGCTCCGGTGGGCGACGACCAGGCCGCCGGCGACCGCGCCGATACCCATGGCCGACGAGAAGGCCGCGTACGTGCCCGCCCCGCCGTGAAACGAGATCTTGGCCAGCAGCGGCAGCGTGGTCGTGAAGTTGAAGGCGAAGATCCCCACCACGGCGACCGCCAGCAGCGGCTGGAGCAGGTCGGGCGTCGAGCGCACGTAGCGAAGGCCCTCGCGCACCTGTCCCCTGGCCCGGGCGACCGGTTTCCCACGGATCAGGTCGGCCGGGCGCATCATGGCCAGCGCGATGATCACCGCCACGTAGGACCCGGCGTTCACGAGGAAGCACGCGGCGAAGCCGACGGTCAGGATCAGCACCCCGCCGATGGCCGGGCCGATCACCCGGGCCGAGTTCATGAGCACGCTGTTGAGGCTGATGGCGTTGGGCATCAGGTCGAACCCGACCATCTCGGACACGAACGTCTGGCGGGCCGGGTTGTCGAAGAGGTTGACCACCCCGAGCAGGGATGCCAGGAGGTAGACGTTCCACAACCGGACCGACCCCGTGGCCGTGACGACACCGAGGACCAGCGCGAGGGTGCCCGCTCCGGCCTGGGTGGCGAAGAGCAGCCGGCGCTTGTCGACCCGGTCGGCGACGAGCCCGCCGAAGCTGCCGAAGAGCAGCATCGGCAGGAACTGCAGGGCCGTGGTCAACCCGACGTCGAACCCGTTGCCGTGGAGCTGGTTGGAGAGCACGAGCAGGGCGAGCGCCAGCGTCTGCATCCAGGTGCCGGAGACCGAGACCACCTGCCCGACGAAGTAGAGGCGGAAATTGCGGACGGAGAGCGCCAGGAACGTCTGGTGCATCGCCTTGCGCACCGCGCTCACGGCTCGGTCACCAGACGTTCGAGCAACCGGGTCAGCTCGAGCGCGAGCGCCCGATCGCCCGGCTCCAGCCCTGCCAGCTGCCGGGTGAGAAAGGCGTTCTTCAGGGTGCGGATCCGCTGGAGCGTGCGGCGGCCCTCGGCGGTGATCCGGACCCGGCAGACCCGCCGGTCCGTGCTGTCGGCCACCCGGACCACCAGCCCGTCCTTCTCGATCGTCGCCACCAGGCGGGTCATGGTGGGCGGTTGGACCTGCTCGGCCGCGGCCAGCTCGCCCAGCGTCGGCGTCCCCAGCCGGTTGACGCATCCGAGAGCCGACGCCTGCGCAGGGGACAGCCCGGCGAGGGACTGCTGGCGGAGCCGCCGGTTGAGCCGGGTCACGGCGACCCGCAGACGGGTGGCCAGCTCCTCGTCGGGGTTCTCGGGGGTCCCTTCGGACACCGGCGGGGCGGTCGCCAGGTGCTCCTCCATGCCCGCAAGTATACTTAGTTTTGCTAACTACGTGCCGGGCCGGGCCCGGGCGACCGCCACCTGGGCCGTTGCCAACTTATGCTCGGACCGTGCCAGCTCGGCCGGGTGCGGGCGGTCCCGCCACGGAGTCCCGGGCCCTCCCCGTGCCCGGCGCCCCTGGCGGTGGAGGTGCAGATCGGGACGCTCAGGCGCAGCGGACCGCCGTGGGGCGACGGGTGTTCCTCGGGGCCGTGGCGCTGGGGGCCGCCGGCATCGCCTTCGGGTCCCGGGTGCAGCAGGCCGTCGGCGGGGCCGTCGGGTCGGGGCTCGGGGGTCTCATCCCCGGAGGAGACCGCTTCCGCCTCTACACCATCACCGGGGGGTTTCCCCAGATCGGCCCGTCCGACTACCGGCTGCGCGTCTCGGGGCTCGTCGACCGCCCGATCGTGCTCACCCTCGCCGACCTGCAGGCGATGCCGAGCACCAAGCTGGTGAGGGACTTCCAATGCGTGACCGGGTGGCGGGTGGCCGATGTCCACTGGGAGGGCGTCCGGCTGGCCGACGTGCTCGACTCGGTGGGGGTCAGGCCGGGTGCCACCGCCCTGGCGTTCGACTCCTACGACGGTGCGGACACCGAGAGCCTGACCCTCGACCAGGCGCGCCTGCCGGACGTGCTCGTCGCCTACCGGATGCTCGGAGCCCCGATCACCGCCGGGCACGGCGGCCCCGTCCGCCTGTACGTCGCCCGCATGTACGGGTACAAGTCGATCAAATGGCTGTCGGCGGTCCGGGTCGTCGACCGCGTGCAAGCCGGCTTCTGGGAGCAGAACGGCTACCCGGTCGACGCGTGGGTCGGCGGGTCGATGGCGGCCGCGACGAAGAACATCGGCTGATCGGGAGCCGGTGGAGCGACGATCCCCGACGAAGGCCCGCCCGGCGGGCGGGGACCGGTCGCCGCCGGCGGGCCGGCACCCCGTCGGCGGGCCGCCTCCGGCCAGGGTGCTGCGGTTCGACGCGACGCAGCGTGCCGTGCACTGGCTGACCGCCTTGCTGTTCGTCGTCCTGATGGCCACCGCGCTGGCGCTGTACTTCCCCTCCATCGCCCTGCTGGTCGGACGGAGGGAGCTGATCGCCCGAGTCCATCTCTGGGCAGGCCTGGCCCTGCCCGTTCCCCTGGCCGTCGCGCTCTCGGGACCCTGGGGAGCGGGCATGCGGCGCGACCTGCGCAGGATCGATCTGTGGACGCACGACGAGCTCCGCTGGCTCCGGGCGCTCGGGCGCAACGCCCCGCGGGTGGTCGACAAGTTCAACCCGGGGCAGAAACTGAACGCCATCTTCGTGGGCAGCGCCATGGTCGTGCTGCTGGCCAGCGGCTCCGTGCTGCAGTGGTTCGGGTTCTTCCCGCTGGGGTGGCGGACGGGGGCGACGTTCGTGCACGACGTGGTCGCGGCCCTCGTCTTCGTCGTGGTGCTCGGCCACGTCGCGTTCGCCGTCGCCCACCGCGACGCCCTGCGGGCCATGATCGGGGGATGGGTCACCGAGCCGTGGGCGCGCCGGCACGCCCCCGGATGGCTGAGGGAGATGGAGATGGAGATGGAGGACGGACCGGGCGACCCCGATGCCGGGGGCGATCGTGCTGCCTGACTACGCCGCTCTGCACGGTGCGGTCGGGAACGACTGGTTCGAGCTCGACCCGAACCTCTCGTTCCTCCTCGACCGCCACCTCCCGGACCCGGCCGACCGGACCTTCGCCGAGGAGCAGGTCGCCCCGTACGGCGCGCTCGTCGGGATCACCATCGCGCCGCGGGCCGAGGAGACCGACGCGCACGGCCCGGTGCTGCGCCGCTACGGCCCGTGGGGCGACGAGGTGGGCGACGTGGTCCACCACCCGACCTGGCTCGCCAGCAAGGCCGACCTGATCGCCGCCGGCTTCGTCGGCCTCCCCCGCCACGCCGGCCGGCCGGTGCCGGGGGTCGTGAGCGCCTCCTGCGCGTACCTGGTCAGCCAGGCGGAGACGGCCATTTACTGCGCGCTGGGCATGACCGGAGGGACCGCCGACATCGTCGAGCGGTACGCTCCCGACTCCGTCCGCGACGAGCTGCTGGCCCGGCTCACCGACCTGAACCCGGAGCAGGCGTGGGAGGGCGGCATGTTCCTGACCGAACGCCAGGGCGGCAGCGACGTCGGGGCCAACACGACCACCGCGGTGCGCGACGGCGACGAGTGGGCCCTGGTCGGTGACAAGCACTTCTGCTCCAACGTGGACGCGGACGTCTTCGTCGTGCTGGCCCGGCCCGACGGGGCCCCCGCCGGCACCAGGGGGCTCGCCACGTTCATCGTGCCCCGCCGCCTGCCCGACGGCACGGCCAACGGCTTCGTGGTCAAGCGGCTCAAGCCCAAGCTCGGGACGATCGGCGTGCCGACCGGGGAGGTGACGCTGAACGGGGCACGCGCCTGGCTGGCCGCCGGGGGCCCGGGGGCGGGGACCGAGGGCCTCCGCGCCGACCCCGCACCCGACGGACGAGGCATCAACCGCATGATGGAGATGGTCGGCACCAGCCGGTTCGGGGTCGCGCTGATGGGCCTCGGCATCCACCGCCGGTCGTTTCTCGAAGCGGTGATCTACGCGGCCCGCCGGACCCAGTGGGGACAACGGATCGACCGGTACCCGCTCGTGCGCGAGACGCTGGTGGACCTGCTCGTCGAGCTCGAGGCGGGCATGTCGCTCACCTACGAGTGCGCGGTGGCCAGGCGCGACAGCGCCGGCGCCGAGGAGGGGCGGCTGTTGCGGCGCCTCCTGGTCCCGCTGGCCAAGGTCCGGACCACCCGGGCAGCGCTCGCCGCGGCCAGCACCGCGCTCGAGTTGTTCGGCGGCAACGGCTACATGACCGACTGGCCGATGGCGCGCCAGTTGCGGGACGCGCAGTGCCACACCATCTGGGAGGGAACCGAGAACATCCTCTGCCTCGACGTCCGACGAGCCATCCGGGGGGAACGGGCGAACCTCGCCCTCGAGTCCCGGGTCGAGCGGGCGCTCGACGAAGCCGCGCCGCACCGGGTCCTCGCCGGCACGGTCGACCGCGTGGCCGCCGCTCTGCACGACGTCCGGACGGCCCTCGCCCACCTCGAGGGCGTTCCGGAGGACCTGGCGCTCCTGCACGGCCGGCGGATGACCGAGCTGCTCGCCGACCTGGCCGAGGCCGGGCTCCTGCTGAACGACGCCGCCTGGTCGCTCTCGCGCGACGGGGACGCCCGGAAGGCCGTGGTCGCTCGGCGGTTCGGCGACCGCCGGCTGTCCGACGCCCCGGTGCGCGGCATCCTGAGCGACGACCGGACCGTGCTCGACCTGTTCGAACCGATCACCCGCTACGGGCGGGTGGAGGCCGACCGGCTCCGGGCCTGAACGTCGGGCTCGGTGACGATGCAACGGCCGGCGCCGTTCCACATCAGCCGAGCCCGCGGGGAACCGGCTCGCCTTCGGCCACCACGGGGTTCTCGAGCACGCCGACTCCTTCGACCTCTATCCGCACCGTGTCGCCGTCCACCAGCCAGCGGGGAGGATCGAAGGAGGCGCCCACCCCCGCCGGGGTACCCGTCGCCAGCACGTCCCCGGGCTCGAGCGTGAACGCCGTGGTGAGGTACTCGATCATCTCGCCCAGGCCGAAGATGAGGTCGGCCGTGGTGGCGCTCTGCCGGAGCTCACCGTTCACCCACGTCCGGAGGGCCAGCGCCCCGGGGTCCCCGATCTCGTCGGCCGTGACGATGCAGGGGCCGAGCGGGCCGTGGGTGTCGAAGGACTTGCCCATCGTGAACGTCGGGGTGCGCCGCTGCCAGTCGCGCACGCTGACGTCGTTCATGACGCTGAACCCAGCGACCACCTCCATGGCCCGCGAGGCCGGCACGTGGCGGCACCGGCGCCCGATGACCACCGCCAGCTCCCCCTCGTAGTCCACCTGGGCCGACACCGCCGGCACCACGATCCCCGCCCCCGGCCCGATTACACAGGTCCGCTGCTTGTTGAACCAGTACTGGAACTCGGGCGCCTCCCGGCCCATCTCGGCAATATGCGCCCGGTAGTTCATGCCGATCGCCAGCACCTTGGGCGGGACCGGGACCGGGGCCAGCAGGCGCGCCGATCCTGCGGGGAACCGCCGGGCCCCGCTCGCCGCGGCCCGCCCGGCGAGCGCGAGGGCGGCCGAACCGGCACCGAGAAGGGCGGCCAGGTCGCCCGGCAAGCCGACGGCCGGGTCGGTGAGGTCGACGATCTCGTCCCCCGCCAGCACGCCCGTGCGGGGCAAGACGGGGTCGGCCGGCGCCGAGCGCGGCCCGGACCGGCCACTCGGGGGCTGTGGGGACGGGGGGACGAAGCTGACGAGCCGCATCGGCCGAGGGTAGCCAACCGGGCGCGCGGCGGCGCGGCGCGATGCGGGGCGCGGCGGCGCGGGCAGCGGGGCGGGAACGCCCGCGGCCGCGGGCGCGGCCCCCCGCTCCCGATAGGCTCGCCCGGGTGCAGCCCGACGAGGTGCTGACAGTCGACGAGATCGATCTGTCGGACCTCGCCTTCTGGCAGCGGCCGCGCGACGAGCGGGAGGCGGCGTTCCGCACCCTGCGCCGCGAGCGGCCGCTGGCCTTCTTCGCCGAGCCCCAGTTGGCCAGCGCCATGGCGCCCCCACCGGGACCGGGTTACCGCGCCGTCACCCGTCACGCGGACGTGGCCCTGGTGAGCCGCCATCCCGAGATCTACCGCTCGGGGCCCGGCGCGGTGAGCATCCTCGACCTCCCCGAGGAGATGGTGGAGTACTTCGCCGGCATGATCTCCACCGACGACCCCCGCCACGCCCGGCTGCGGCGGATCGTGTCGGCGGCGTTCAACCCCCGGATGGTGGGCGGCATCGGCGGGAGGATCGCCGAGGCGGCCGACCGGGCCATCGACTCGGTGTGCGAGCGCGGGTCGTGCGACTTCGCCGCGGAGGTCGCCGCACCCCTCCCGCTCGGGATCATCTGCGAGCTGATGGGCGTCCCCGAGTCCGCCCACGACGCGGTGCTCCGGTGCTCCAACGTGATCCTGAGCAACGGCGACCCCGAGTACGTCCCCGCCGGCCAGGACCCGATCGTGGCGTTCCTCGACGCCGGCCGCGAGCTGACCGAGCTGATGGACGACCTGGGCGAGCACCGGATCGCCCATCCCGCCGACGATCTGGTGTCGGCGCTCATCAACACCAACATCGACGGGGAGTCCCTCACCAAGGCCGAGCTGGCCTCGTTCTTCATCCTCCTCCTGACCGCCGGCAACGAGACCACCCGCAACGCCATCACCCACGGGCTGCTGGCGATCACCGAGCACCCCGACCAGCGGGAGATCTGGGCCGCCGACGTCGACGGCGTCACCCGCACCGCGGTGGACGAGATCGTCCGGTGGGCCTCACCCGTCACCTGGATGCGCCGGACCGTCGGCCGGGACACCGAGCTGGCCGGGGTACCGCTCGTCCCGGGCGACAAGCTCCTCCTCTTCTACTGCTCGGCCAACCGGGACGAGGAGGTCTTCGACGACCCGTTCCGCCTGGACGTGCGGCGCGACCCGAATCCCCATCTCGGGTTCGGCGCCGCCGGCCCTCACTTCTGCCTCGGGGCGCACCTGGCCCGGCGGGAGATCGACGTGATGTTCCGCCGGCTCTTCGGGCGGCTGCCCGACATCCGGGCCGCCGGCGAGCCCGACTGGCTCCGGTCGAGCTTCATCAACGGGGTGAAGCACCTGCCCTGCACCTTCACCCCCGCTCCCCGCCTTTAGGCGGGGGGAGCGGTCCGCGTGCAGATCGTCGACCGGGCCGTCGGGTGGGTCGACCGCCGGCAGCGGGCGTTCACGCCGGCGGCGTTCGTCGTGGGCGTGATCAAGAAGTACGGCGACGACCGGGGCGGCTCGCTCTCGGCCCTCGTCACCTTTTACGGGTTCCTGGCCGTGTTCCCGCTCCTGCTCCTGTTCGTGACCGTCGTCGGGATGATCGTCGGTCCGAGCTCCCCCACGGAGAAGGCCATCGTGGCATCGGCCCTGAGCCAGTTCCCCGTCATCGGGACCCATCTCGACGAGAACATCCACGCCCTCAGCCGCGGCAATCCGCTGGCCTTCGTGGTGAGCGCGGTGGGGCTGTTGTGGGGGTCCCTCGGGATCACCAATTCCGTCCAGCAGGCCAGCGCCCGGATGTGGGGGGTCCCGAGGAGCCAGGAACCGGGCCTGTGGGCCCGGGTCCTGCGGAGCCTGATGCTCCTCGGCGTGATGGGTGCGTCGGTGGTCCTGAGCTCGGTGCTGGCCGGCGTGTCGACCATCGGGCACTCCCTTTCCGGCGGTCAGCAGGCGCTGCTGCAGGGACTGACCCTGGCCGGGGCGGCGGCCCTGAACGTCGCCGCGTACTTCGTCGCCCTCCGGATCCTCGCCCCGCCGGGCACGCCCGCCCGCCGCCTGCTCCCGGGGACCGCGTTCGGGGGCCTCGCCTGGACGGCGCTTCAGGCGGCCGGCGGGTACCTGATCGGCCACCAGCTGCACCGGGCCACCGTGCTGTACGGGTTCTTCGCCATCGTGCTCGGGCTGGTCTTCTGGCTCAACCTCGGCTCACAGCTCTTCTTGTACTCCACCGAGGTCAACGTGGTCCTGTCCCGGCGCCTCTGGCCCCGGAGCCTGGTGGGGGACGCTGCGGGGGACGCTGCGGGGAAGGACGGCGACGGAGGTGGCGGGAGGGACGGCGACGCGAGGACGGAGGTCCGCGTCGGTGAGCACGGCACCGACGCGGCGGCCGACCTGCGGAGCGCCGGACCTCCGGCCTGACACCTTCTCGGCGCCGGCGGCCGCCGGCGGTGCGTCAGCCCCCGGCGAACTCGCGGAAGGCGACCAGCGCGCGCGGGCCCCACACCGTCGCCGGGCCGCCGTTCATCAGGATGGCCACGCCGATCATCTCGGCCACTTCGGCCTCGCTCGCCCCCCGGCGAGCCGCGCCGCGTGCATGGGCGGCGATGCAGCCGTCGCACTCCCTGGTGACGGCGATGGCCAGGGCGAGCAGCTCCTTGTACCTGGCCGGGAGCACCCCTTCGGCCATGGCGGCCTTGTGGACCGCCGCATAGCCGGACAGGACGTCGGGGATCGTCTCACGCAGGGAGCCGTAGGGTTCCCTCAGCTCGTCGAGCACCTGGTGGTTGTGGTCCATCGCGCCAGGCTATTCCGCCGACGGGGCCGAGCCCGGTCCACGGGACCGCACTTGCTCGACGTGCTCGAAAGCGGAGCGCAGCTCGGTGATCCACGCCTCCTCGTTGTTGCCGACGAGGCGCACGCACCAGGCCAGCGCCTCGCTCCGGCTCCTCGCCACCCCGGCGTCGATCAGGGTGTCCAGCACGCCGCGCTCGGCGATGCGCAGGCGCGTCATGACCGGCACGCTGGCGGTGGTGAAGACGTCGGTGAGGCCACCGCACGCGGCACCCCACGACACCTGGCGCCCGAAGGCCTGTCGTGCCTCTTCGGCGATGCGCATCCGGTGCTCGCGGGTCTCCTCGCGGAACCCGTTCACCCTCGCCGCCCGGGCGGTCGCCACCTCCTCGTCGCCGGCGTCGGGTCCGAGCTCGACGTCCGGCAGCAACCCCACGACGAGCACCTCGTCGTCGTCCACCGTGACCTCGGGTGCCCCTTCGAACCAGCCGGCCGGCAGGCGGCCGGCGAACCATGCGCCGATGCGCCGGCGTTGCTCGTTCGTCGTCCTCTCCGGAGTGGTCTCGCGAGCCCGGCCCCGGCCCCGCCGAACCGACGTCTGGGCCACCACGAATTCGAATCGTTCTTTCATACTTACAACATTACACAGCCCTCCTACGGAATGCGAGGGGCGGGCGTTGCCCCCTTCTCCGCCTCGGGGCAGCCCGTCGGGGCGGGGGACCTGCTACCGGGCCTCCCCGACACAGAGCAGCTCCACCCCGCGGTCGTGCTCGTCGCCCGACGCCACGGCGTGCGGATCCGGGCGGCGGGACTCGGGATCCGGGTGATGCCCCGTGCCCGGCTGGGCCGGCTGGGCCGTGGCCGGCTGGGCCGGCTGGGCCGGCTGGGCCGGCTGGGCCGTGTCCGGCTGGGCCGGCTGGGCCGGCTGGGCCGTGTCCGGCTCCCTCGTGAGTGTGGCGATGATTCCCATCTTCTGCTCCTCTTCGTCTCTTCGCGTTCTTCGATCGTCGGTGACGGCCCACCGACGTGGTCGGTGACCATTTCCGCGCGCGCGGTCAGCCCGGGCGCGACGGATCATTTTGATTCAACCGACTGATTCATTCGGTCTATTTGTCCGAAGGACAACCGGGGATCCCGACTCCATTCATCCCCCGCCGGCCCCGGATCGCCCCCAGCCCGCGCCCGCCGATGCCGGCAGGGCCCCGCCCGGAGGGGCACGGGTCCACCCTCAGGACGGCGGGAACGGTGGAACGAAAACAGCCGCTCCCTCAGGAGAGCGGCTCCGGCACGGTCACTGGAAAACTGAACATCCAGTTCAAACCGTAGAAACCGCCCCCAGGTCCGGTAGTACGACTCCGGAGATCCCGCTGGATCGCCGTATCGTGCCGCACAGGCCTTCGACCGGTACCGGAGCCTCGCCCGTACAGTCAGGAGGTTGCACCCTCCGACCTTGCCACGCGCTCCGGTGGCCCATGGGGAACACTCTACACGACTTTGGCTATATGAAGACGCGCCCCGATCCTCCAATATGGGAAATATCGCAAATTCAATCCGACGGCCCTCCTCACCCGACGGACGGTCGCCGCGGCCCCGGGGGCTCCGTCCCTGCAGGTGGATCCCCGATCGGCCCGGGGGGACTAGCCTTTATGACGGTTCGGTGACCAGTGCCCTGCAGATTGGTGCCGGCAAAAGGGGAGACCCGATGGCAATGCTGCTCTACGAGTCCTACCAGGCACAGCAGGACCTGGCCGCGCCGATCCAGGCGGCGGCCGGCGTGGCGCTGCGTGCCCTTCACGAACTTCCGGGCGGTCTGACCAAGAGCCAGTTGGTGCGTCGGGTCTCGGGCGCCTACGAGCTGGTGGCCCGCTCCGGGCTCACCCACGTCCGGCCGCCGTTCGGCATCGACTCCGTCCGGATGGGCGGCAAGCGGGTGGCCGTTCACGAGGAGACCGCGGACTCGACCCCGTTCGCCACCCTGCTCCACTTCCGGAAGGAGTCCGACGTCCCCCAGCCACGGGTGCTGCTCGTGACCGCGCTGGCCGGCCACTTCTCGACCCTCCTCCGCCCGACGGTACGGACCCTCCTGCCCGACCACGACGTGTACGTCACCGACTGGCACAACGCCCGCGACGTCGGCACCCGGTTCGGCCGCTTCGACCTCGACGACTACATAGAGCACCTCATGGGGTTCCTGCGGTTCCTCGGTCCGGGATCCCACGTCCTCGCCGTCTGCCAGCCGTGTCCCGCGTCGCTCGCCGCAACGGCTCTGCTGGCCGGTTCGGGGGACCCGGCGCAGCCCCGCAGCCTCACGATGATGGCGGGGCCGATCGACACCCGCATCAACCCGACCCAGGTGAACGAGCTGGCCATGAGCAAGCCGCTCAGGTGGTTCGAGGAGAACGTCATCGCCACGGTCCCGTGGCGCTACGAGGGGGCCTTCCGGCGCGTCTACCCCGGGTTCCTCCAACTGGCGGCGTTCGTGAGCATGAACCTCGCCCGCCATGTCCGCCAGCACGTCGAGCTCTACAACGATCTCGTGAAGGGTGAGCTCGACAGGGCCGAGCAGATCAAGAGCTTTTACGACGAGTACTTCGCCGTGCTCGACATGCCGGCCGAGTTCTACCTCCAGACGGTGGACCAGGTGTTCCAGAAGCACCTGCTGGCCCGGGGCGCCTTCGAATGGAGGGGTCGACCCGTCGACCTTCACGCCATCACCCGCACGGCGCTCCTCACCGTGGAGGGAGAGCGCGACGACATCTGCGGCGCCGGGCAGACCTCGGCGGCGCTCGACCTCTGTACCGGGCTCAAGCCCTCCCGCAAGCGACACCACCTGCAACCCGGCGTGGGCCATTACGGGGTGTTCAGCGGCAGCCGCTGGGAGAGGGAGATCTACCCCGTCGTCCGGAACTTCATCCTCACCAACGACTGAGCAGCCGGGTACGGCAACGGCGCCGGGCCGGTACTCGGTCCCGGGTCAGAACTCCATGTCGAGCTCGTCGAGCTCGTCGAGCTCGTCGGGCTCCTCGTGGGCGGCGGCGATCCACTCCACCATCTCCGGCAGCTCGAGCACCGAGTCCCGGTAGGCGGCACACCGGGGATCGAGACCGACGTCGTAGGTGACGAACCGCGTGCACACCGGTGCGTACATGGCATCGGCCACGGTCGTCTTCGACCCGAACAGGTAGGGGCCTCCGTAGTCGTCGAGGCAATCGCGCCAGATCGTGACGATCCTGTCGATGTCGACCTGGGCCCCGGACCAGATCTTGAACCCTTCGTGGCGCCCCTTGATGTTCATGGGAAGGGCCGACCTCAGGTGGGCGAACCCCGAATGCATCTCGCCGCAGATCGACCGGCACCGTGCCCGGGCCACCTTCTCCTCGGGGAGGAGCCCGGCTCCGGGGATCAGCTCACCCAGGTACTCGCCGATCGCCAACGTGTCCCAGATCTGCACCCCGTCGTGCTCGAGCTTCGGCACGAGGAACGACGGGGAAAGCAGGAGCAGCTCCGCCCGGACCCCGGGATCGTCGGCGGACTGGTGGACCTCGACGAAGTCGAGACCGGCCATCCTGCACGACAACCAGCTCCGCAGCGACCAGGCGCCGTAGTTCTTGCTGTTGATGGTGAGCGTCGCCTGGGACATCGAAGGGCTTCCTCGTGGAGAGATCGTCAGCGGGAAACGGGTGGACCCCAAGCCGCTCCGAGGGTCGGGGCCGGTCGAGAAGAAAATACGCCATGGTCGTGGGTCGCACCAGGGCAGCTCATGCGCCGGACGGGCGTTCCCTACCCCTGCCCGGCCGGCGACTCCTCGGTGAGGAAGCGGACCACCGCATCTATCGCCCCGAAATCGGCCGGCGTCGCGAAGTGGTCGACCCCGGGCAAGGTGACGAGACGGGCAGCGGGCAGCGCGTCCACCAGGCGATCGGCCTTGCCGATGAAGTCCCGATCCCCCAGGACGACCAGCGTCGGGCAGTCCACGGTGCTCAGCTCGCCAGGCTTCAGCGGGTCCTGATGCCGGGTCAGGAAGGCGACCAGGGCCTCGGGGTCGTTCCCCGCGGATGCGGCCAGCCGGCGGAAGAGCTCTCCCCCGACGTCCTCGGGGCCGGCCTCACCCCGGAGGGCGGCGACGATCGGGCCCGGGTCCCCGCTCTCGAAGCAATTGTCGCCGACGCCGAGCAGGGCGAGGCGGCGGAACCGGGTCCGATCGGCAACGGCAAGGCGCAACAGCACCTGGGCGCCCGCCGAGAACCCCACCGCGTCCACCGGCACACCGCCGGGAAGGGCGGCCAGCACCCGGTCCTCCACCTCGGCATAGGCCTGGCTGTCGGTCGGCCGGGGCGACCCGCCGTGGCCCAGCAGATCGATCTCCACCACCTCGCGACCGCTGTCGCCCAGGATGTCGACCCACCCGGTGCGCCGCCAGTTGTGGTCGAACGACGAGGCGAACCCGTGCACCAGCACGACAGGAGGAGGAGTGGCGTTCGGAGCGATGGGCGCCAAGTTAGCGGAGTCGCCGGCACCGGTCCGCCATCGGTCGGGCCGACCCCGAAGGGTCCGCCATCGGTCGGGCCGACCCCGACCCTGCCCGCCGCCTACCGTGGTGTCGTGCCACGCCCGTCCCCGTTCGTCCACCGGGTTCCGGTCCGCTACTTGGAGGTCGACCAGCAGGGCGTCGTCTTCAACATGTGGTATCTGGCCTACCTCGACGACGCCATGACCGCGTACTTGCTGGCCGGCGGGCTCCCTTACACCGGCATGCTCGCGGCCGGGTTCGACGTGCAGCTCGTCCACACCGAGCTCGATTGGGAGGCGTCCCTCGGCTGGGGGGACGTCGCGACGGTGGCGGTGAACCTGGCCCGATTGGGGTCGACCTCGTTCACGCTCGCCTTCGCGCTCGGAGCGGGCGGGCGCCCGGTGGCGCGGGCGTCGACCGTGTACGTGGTCGTGCGCACGGACGGTTCCGGCAAGTGCCCGATCCCCCGGCTCCTGCTCGACGCCCTCGGCGACGGGTCCCCGCCCCCGAGCCGATGAGCGGCCGGGTGCGTGCCTAGGGTTGGGGTGGTGGACGAGCGGCGGACGGACGAGCGGCGGACGGACGAGCGGCGGACGGACGAGCGGCGGACGGACGAGCGATCGGCCGGGGAGCCGCCGGAGGGGAAGGCGCCGGACACCGAGCCCTGGCGCGACCGCCGCGATGGCCTGCACCTGGGTGGGCCCGGGTTCGCCCGGTACATCGAGGCGATGCGGCGGGCCCAGGACCTCGTCGCCGGCACCAACCCGCCCCCCGGCGTCGTGCTGGCCGCCACCCGGTCCCTCAACGGTCTGAACGCCTTGCTGGAGCCTTTCGCGGCGACCGAGGACGACACCCCGTCGGGGTCGCGAACCGACCTCCCCGGGCGGGGCCACCCGCTGCTGCTACCGCTGTTGATCGACGCGGAGTCGGAGGGCTCCCTGCGCGGTCGGGTCACCTTCGGCCGATTCCACCTCGGCCGGGGTGGGGCGGCGCACGGCGGCACCATCCCGCTCCTCTTTGACGACCTCCTCGGACGGGTGGCGAACCCGCCGGGCCGAGGGCGGGCGAGGACCGCCCGCCTCACCGTGCACTACCGCCAGATCACCCCGATTGACGTTGAGCTCGAGGTGGAGGCCACCCGCGAGCGCTCCGAGGGGCGCAAGCAGTGGGTGAGAGGCCGGCTGCTGCGGGACGGGGCCGTGCTCTCCAACGCGGAGGGTCTCTTCGTCACCCTCCGGCCGGGCCAGCCGTAGGCACGATCCCGGACGGTCACCGGCGCTCGAGGAGCACCGCCTGCACGACCTGACCGCAGCGTCCTTCGGTGTCCGACATCGCCGACACGGCGACGCCGACACCGAACGGCCCGGCCTGGGTGGAACACGTCAGGCTCAACCAGTCGCCGCGCGGGGGACGGTGGAGATGCAGGTCGACATCGACGTTGGGAAACGTCCACTCGGCGAAGGGCACGACCGGGCTCATCCCGCTGCCCATGTCGGCGATCGCCGCCGCCCGCTGCTGGGGGGTGGGGTCCTCACCCTCCACGACCCCACAGGTCATCCGGATCCAGACGAACGCCGGGCGCTGCCCCGACGACCGGCGGATCTCGAGGGCGTGGGAATGGAAATAGGGCTCGTCCGACTCCATCCGCACCAACCTCGCCGGGTCCGAGACGAACGGCGGCGCACCGTCCTCGGCCGGCCTGGGAAGCGGCAGCTCCGCCGTCCGCATCCGAAGGGCCGAGGCCCTCGCCACCACCTGGCCACCGGCCAGGACCTCCACCCCCACGAGCTGTACCTTGCGCCCGGGGCGCACCGTGGCGGTCCGGACGGTCAGGGGGGCCAGGGGGGCCGGGCGGACGAGGTCGACGGTCAACCGGGCCAGCAGCTGGCGGTCGGACCGGGCGGCCCCCTCGACGTCGTGCATCTCGGCGGCTCGGGCGCACAGGGCGGTCACCGCCCCGCCGTTCATGGCGTTGGGGTCCCACGGACCGCGCGTCAGCCCGGTGGGCACGAAGGTCGCCCCGTCGCGCTCGAACAGGTGCATGGTCCGCAGTCCTTGGGCCCGGATCGTCAGCCGGCCGGCGTCGCTTCGCTCAGCCGGCCGGCTCGAGCAGCAACTCGGCGAGCCGGGGCGCCGTGTCCTCGGGCAGCCCGGCGGAGAGCGCCCACGACAGCGCGCCACCGTGGCGGGCTTGCAGCAGCTCGAGGAACTGCTCCATCGTCCGGGCCTCCACGCGCAGGCGCGAGGGAGGGATCCCGTCGATCCGGGGGCCGTGCACCGGGTCGCGGCGGAGCCTGGCCACGATCAGGTCGAGCCTTGCCGCGGTGATGACGTAGTCCTCGGCGATGACCGTCCGGTCCACCCCGAGGATGTCGAGGACCAGCGCGGCCAGAACGCCGGTACGGTCCTTTCCCGCCGTGCAATGGAAGACGAGCGGAAGGCTCGACTCGTCCCCTATCACCCCGAGCGCCTCCACCAGGGCCTGGCGGCCCGTCTGCAGATACCACAGGTACCGTTCGGCCAGGTCGTCGCCCGAAGGAGCGGGGGCCGCCTCCGCCTCGCCCCCGTCCTGGTCGATCACCGACAGGTGCCGGTAGCGCAGGGGCTCGCCGGCGAGGGGGCCGCGGCCGTTCTGCTCGAGCTCGGCGACCGTGCGCAGGTCGACCACGCTGGCCAGGCCGATGCCGCGCAACTGCTCGACGTCGGCGGCGTCCAGCTCGTGCAGCGTGTCGCTCCGAAAGAGCCTTCCCCACCTGGTCTGGCGCCCGTCGCCGGTCGGGTAGCCACCGAGATCCCTGAAGTTGTAGGCCCCGATCAGGGGAAGAAGGCGCGAGGGCGCGTCCGACATCGGGGACGTCATGGCTCACGGGGCCCGGTGAGCACCAGTCCGGTGAGCACCAGTCCGGTGACCACGGTCACGGTTGCTTCGCGAGGCGAGACCGCAGCTCGAGCTTGTCGGGCTTGCCGGAGCCGAGCCACGGGATCTCGTCTTCCTCCACGATCTCGATCCGGGTCGGCACTTTGAAGGAGGACACCTCGCGTCGGGCCCGCTCCTGAATCTCCTCGGGCGTCATCTTCTGGCCGGGCCGGAAGACCACGACCGCGGTGACCTCCTCCTCCAGCTCGGGATGAGGAAGCCCGAACACCAGCGCGTGCTCCATCTCGGGCCAGCCCTCAAGCATCAGCTCGATCTCACGGGGCGAGACGTTGGCCCCTTGGGACTTGATCATCTCGTAGAACCGGCCGACGAAGTAGGGACGGTTCTCGAACATGAACACCCGGTCCCCGGTGTGCAGCCAGCCCTCCGCGTCGAAGACCTCCTCGCGCTCCTTCTTGTAGTAGCCCTGCAGCGCCCCGAAGCCCCGGACCCAGAGCTCACCCTCCTGCAGGTCGGGAAGCGGGTCCGTCGACCCGGGGCTGACAGCCTTGCGCTCGGAGCCGTTCCAGTTGCCGATCAGCTCGCTCATCGACCGGTGCGCCGGTATGCCCGGCACCGGACTACCCGTGAGGGCGAAGTCCGACGGCCCCTCGGTGAGTCCGAGGATGTTGGGCAGGTTCCGGCCCTCGAAGCTGCGGTCCGCCTTCATCGCCTGTATCAACGAGGGCCAGGCCGCCACCCCCGAGCACTGCTCGCTCTCGATCAGGTCGAGCGCGGCGCGCGGCTCGAACCGCTCGACGCAGCACACGGTGAGCCCCGCCTGCAGCGCGCCCCCGAGGACCAGCGTCCCCCCGATCCAGAAGAACGGGAACCCGCAGAAGACACTGTCCTTCCCTCCCTCGGGGAAGACCTGGCGCATCGCCCCGAACGGCTCGGTCGTCCGGACGATCGCGCCGTGGCTGTGGACCACCCCCTTGGGAAGAGCGCTCGATCCCGAGGTGTAGGTCACCTGGGCCAGGTCGGCCGGGAACACCTCGGACTCCACCTGGTCGAAGAGCTCCTCGGGGACGCCGGCCGCCGGCGGGGCGTCCGGGGCGAGCGACACGGGCCGGGCCCACGCGCGGTCGGTGTCGCCCCACAACCAGATGGAGCGGAGGAAGGGAACCTCCGGCAGGAAGAGCTGCCGGCCGGTCTGGGAGGACAGGCCGGGGAAGGCCTCCTCGAGGAACGCCTGCAGGTCCCGGCCCAGCATCCGCGAGGGGGCGAGGAGCGTGTGCACGTCGCCAAGCCGGGTGGCCGTGCGAAGCTCGGACAACCTGTAGATGCTGCTGAAGGGCATGACCAGCGCGCCGATCCGGGTGGCGGCCAACCACGCCACCACCCATTCGACGCTGTAGGTGTCGTAAAGGCCGATGCGGCTCCCCTTGCCCAGGCCCGCGGCGAGGAACTGCTCGCCCAGGCGCCGGGAGGCCGCTTCCGCCTCGGCGAAGGTCAGCCGCCGTTCGGGCATGACCACGAAGTCACGATCGGGCCAGCGCTCCGCGGCCCGGCGGACACACTCCCCGATGGTGGCTTTGTAGTCGAGCTCCGGGACTTCGAGCAACGGTCCCCCTCCGGTTCGGTTCACAGGCGATGGCGAGTCCCGATTCTGTCACGCGAAGTCGATGCCGCCCCCCATGAACTCGGCCCCGCCCCGCAAGCCAGGATGCCGGCTCTTGAACACGACGCCGTTCAGCGCCGTCCCGATCTCCTCGGGGTTCCACTTCCGGTCGGCGCCGGGGACGGTGACCGTCGCGTTGCGCTGAAAAGGCTGGTAGTGCGTGATCGTCGCCCCGCCCGAAAGGAAGATCTGACCGGTGACGTGGCGCGACAGGTCCGACGCCAACCAGACCACCAGAGGGGCGACGTTACCGGGGTCCCGGGCGTCCCACTCCTCGTACTCGTCGGGCTCCGGAGCGCGTCCGGCCCCCCGGGTCATCGAGATGAGCCGGGTGTTCCCCGAGGGGGCCACGCAATTGGCCCGCACCCCGTAACGCTCCATCTCGAGCGCCAGGGCGACGGTGAACATGGCGATCCCGCCCTTGGCGGCCGCGTAGTTGGTCTGTCCGATGTTGCCCTGCAGGCCGACCAGCGAGCTGGTGCACACCACCGCGGCGTTGACCGGTTCGTCGGTCGCCTTGCTGCGGTCCCGCCAGTGGTTGCAGGCGTGCTGGGTCGGGGCGAAGTGCCCTTTCAGGTGCACCTTTATCACCGCGTCCCAGTCGGCCTCGTCCATGTTGAAGATCATCTTGTCCCGGAGGATCCCGGCGTTGTTGACCAGGATGTCGAGCTTGCCGAACGTGTCCACCGCCTGGGCGACCATCCGGCCGGCGCCGGCGAAATCGGACACGTCGTCGAAATTGGCGACCGCCTCCCCGCCCCGGCCCCGGACGATGGCGGCGACCTCCTCCGCGGGCGCGGCGTCCGCTCCTTCGCCGCGCTCGGAGCCGCCCAGGTCGTTCACCACGACCTTGGCTCCGGCGGCGGCCAGCGCGAGGGCGTGCCCGCGCCCGACCCCGTGCCCCGCCCCCGTGACGATGGCGACCTTCCCGTCGAGAAGACCCATGAGCCCCTCCCTCTCCCTCGTCCCGGTGGATCCCTTGCCCGATCCGACCGACGCGCCCCGCTGGCGCGGCGTGAGCACCATAACCGCCGGCGATCCGAGGGGGCACGGCCGGTCGCGAGCACACCGGAGGACCCCCGCCGGGCCGGGGTCGAAAATCGACCGGGTCCTGTGCGCCGGTCCGCCGGACCGGCGCACAGGACCCGGATCACCGTAATTGAGTCACATAACCGTAATATAATTTCCCCGGCGATCGTCCCTGCTCGATAGGGATATTGATACGGGGATCGCAGAGATCTCCGGAACTTTCGGCCCGAATTGCCCGGGGGTGACTTTGCCGTCGACACACAGCCGTCATATGATCGACTTCACACGTCGACCAACCCCGGCGACGCTTCCATCCACTTTGGGGGAATCATCAGATGAAGAAGTTCGGGCGCCTCGGCGCCGCGTTGGGACTCGGGTGCATGGTCGCCTCCGCGTCGCTCACCGTCATCGGGACGCAGGCGGCCTCCGCCGCCAAAGCCCCGATCGTGATCGGGTACATCACCGACCAGACCGGGGTGGCGTCGTCCACCTTCCTCGACGGCCCGGGCGGTGCCCAGGCGCGCATCGACGCCGTGAACGCCAAGGGCGGGGTGAACGGGCACAAGCTCCAGCTGGTGACCCAGGACGGCCAGTCGAGCCCGGCCCAGAACCTGACGGCCGCCCAGAACCTCGTCCAGAACAAGGGGGCGTTGGTCGTCATCGACTACTCGTCCTTCGCCTTCGCCGCGACCAAGTACCTCCAGCAGGCGGGCATTCCGGTCGTCGGCGGGGCCTTCGACGGGCCGGAGTGGGCCACACAGCCGAACACCAACATGTTCTCCTTCTCCCTGCCCCTCGAGTCGCCGATCAACGGCCAGTACTACACCTACGGCTACACCGGGAAGTTCCTGCACGCCATCGGCGTGACCAAGTACGCCGGGCTGGGCTACGGGATCTCGCCGTCGTCGCAGAACTCCATCACCGCCGCCTTCGCCTCGGCCAAGCCGTTCGGGATCAGCCAGTGCTACCTGAACCAGTCGGTGCCCTTCGGAGGCGTCGACTTCACGGCCGACACCCTGCAGATCAAGACCGCAGGGTGCAACGGGGTCACCGGCTCGTTCGTGGACGCCTCCGACGTGGCGCTGGCCGGTGCGGTCAAGCACGCCGGCATAAAGGCCAAGCAGCTCTACTTCACCGGCTACGACGAGAACATCCTGAAGGACGCCTCGGCCGCAGCCAGCTTCAACGGTGCCTACGTGGCCGCGGCGATCAACTTCACGACGCCCAACGCGGCCACCAGCGCCATGATGAGCACGCTGAAGAAGTACGACTCGGGCTACTCGGGCGGTATCCCGGACTTCGGCCTGTACGGCTCGTACCTCTCGGCCGACCTGGCGATCAAGGGCCTGTCGGTGGCGGGGAAGAACCCGACCCGCTCGTCGTTCATCACCAACCTGCGCAAGGTCGGGAGCTACAACGCCGGCGGGATCCTGCCCTACCCGGTCACGTTCCAGCACTTCGGCACGGTCGGCATGTTCCCGAAGACCGCCTGCGAGTACTACCCGCAGCTGCAGAACGACAAGTTCACGATCTACACGGGCAAGGCGATCTGCGGCAACCGCATCTCGTTCCCGGCCTGATCGACAACGGCCGGCGGCTCCGCCGGCACGAGCACGCACTGCCGCCACCGCCGCCCGGTCCACCCGGGCGGCGGTGGCGCGTCAGGGCGCAGGTTCCGCCCGGACCCGACCGGAGGTTGCGCCCGTGATCTCCGATCCGAGCGGCGCCGGGTGGACGACACGGGATCGCCATACGGCCACGGCGTCGATCGAGCCAACCCGGCTCGCCCCCACGAACGGGGGGACGGCCCCGCCTGTCGACCTCGGGCGATGGATGCCAACACTTCTTCCCTCGCGCCTTGTCTTCGACACCTTTCCGTCATACGCTGTAGCCGGTCGCCATCCAACTCGGGTGACGCACGAATATCGGGGGGAACGAAATGAAGCACGTCTGGCGCCTCGGCGCCGCTCTCGGCCTCGGGTGCATGGTCGTCTCGGCCTCGCTCACCGTCGTCGGGACGCAGGCGGCCTCCGCCGCCAAGTCCCCGATCGTGATCGGGTACATCACCTCCGAGACGGGCGTGGCCTCGTCCACCTTCGCCGACGGCCCGGGGGGCGCCCAGGCCCGTATCGACGCCGTGAACGCCAAGGGCGGGGTGAACGGTCACAAGCTCGTGCTGGTGAGCGAGGACGACCAGTCGAGCCCGGCCCAGGACCAGACGGCAGCCCAGGACCTCGTCCAGAACAAGGGGGCCTTCCTGGTCATCAACTACTCGCCGTTCGCCTTCGCCTCGGCCAAGTACCTGCAGCAGCAGGGCGTCCCGGTCGTCGGTTCGGCCTTCGACGGGCCGGAGTGGGCGACGCAGCCGAACACCAACATGTTCTCCTTCGCCGCGCCCGCCTCCTCGCCCATAAACGGCAAGTACTACACCTACGACTACACCGGGAAGTTCCTGCACGCCATCGGCGTCACCAAGTACGCCGGGCTGGGCTACGGGATCTCGCAGTCGTCGCAGAACTCCATCACCGCCGCCTTCGCCTCGGCCAAGCCGTTCGGGATCAGCCAGTGCTACCTGAACCAGTCGGTGCCCTTCGGAGGCGTCGACTTCACGGCCGACACCTTGCAGATGAAGTCGGCGGGGTGCAACGGGGTCACCGGCTCGTTCGTGGACGCCTCCGACGTGGCGCTGGCCGGTGCGGTCAAGCACGCCGGCATAAAGGCCAAGCAGCTCTACTTCACCGGCTACGACGAGAACATCCTGAAGAACCCCTCGGCCGCAGCCAGCTTCGACGGTGCCTACGTGTCCACGACGGTCAACTTCACGACGCCCAACGCGGCCACCAGCACCATGATGAGCACGCTGAAGAAGTACGACTCGGGCTACTCGGGCGGCATCCCGGACTTCGGCCTGATCGGCTCGTACCTCTCGGCCGACCTGGCGATCAAGGGCCTGTCGGTGGCGGGGAAGAACCCGACCCGCTCGTCGTTCATCACCAACCTGCGCAAGGTCGGGAGCTACAACGCCGGCGGCATCCTCCCCTCCCCGGTCACGTTCCAGCACTTCGGCACGGTCGGCATGTTCCCGAAGACCGCCTGCTCCTATTACGCGCACCTGCAGAACGACAAGTTCACGATCTACACGGGCAAGGCGATCTGCGGGAAGAGGACCTCCTACCCCGCGACCTGATCGACCGACGGGCGCCGGTCCACCACCGGCACGAGGACGCCCGATTGCACCTGCGCCGCCACCGCCGCCCGGTCCACCCGGGCGGCGGTGGCGCGCCGTTCAGACCCCGGCCCCCACGGGCAACCCGAACAGGGCCGCGCAGTGGCCGCCCATCAGCTGCTCGATCCGGGCCTCGCTGACGCCGTGCTCCTCGAGCATGCCCCGGGCCTCGCCCGGGCCTGCCGCGTCGTGGTGGGGATAGCGGGATCCCCATGCCGCCTTCTCCCCCAGGGTGTCGGGTCTCCGGGCGACGGGCTTCTCCCAGCTGTCGAAGGACACGACGATGGGATGGCGATCCCAGACCTCTTCGGGCTCGAGGCACACCGACGCCGACCCCATCCCTCCCAGCCACAGGTACGTCTCGCTCTTCTCGAGCGCGAGGGGAACCCAGGTGGCCCCGCTGTGCGCGATGGCGAGGCGCAGGTTCGGCAGGTCCTCCAGCAGGCCGTGGAAGAGCGCCGCGGTGACGAAGAGGTCGGCGTCCTGCATGTAGGCGATCGGCTCGGCGATGGTGTGGTTCACACCCGCCAGGCGGTGCGAGACCCGGTCGGCGAAGGCGCCACTCGACACCGCGTCGGACCCGGTGATCCCGAGCGAGGGGTGCACGCAGGCCACGACCCCGAGCTCGTCCGCCCGCTGCCAGAGTGCCCGGAACGGCAGGTCCTCCACGAACACCATCGGAGGGGCTGCCGCTCCGGTCCCCTGAACGGCCATCATGGCCGACATCCGCCGCCCGTAGGACTCGACGGCGGCGTCGAGGTCGTAAAAGGCAGGCCGGAAGAGCACTCCCCGGAAGCCCTTGGCAGCGGTCCGCTCGAGCTCCTCGAGCGCGAGGTCCGGTGCCTGCAGCGGCAGGACCGCGACCGGGTGGAGCCGGCCGTTCCCCTGTGCCGCCAGCTCGAAGACCCAGTCGTTGTAGGCGCGTGCGAGGACGGCGGCCGCTTCCGGGTCGCCAACCTGCGGGAGGTACTCGTTGAACAGGGTCGGGTACACCACGGCCTGATCGATCCCGAGGACGTCCATGTCCTCCAACCGGGCCCCGGCCTCGGATGCTCCCGGATTGAGCGGTCGGAAGACGTCGGGATCGAAGGCCCCGATGTCCTCCACCGTCATCCCCGGCCGCCAGATGGCCTGGCGGACGAGCTTGGTCCGGTTGAGCGACTTCCCCGCCTGGCCGTTGAGCACGATGGACTCGGTGCCCTCGGGGTCGATGACGTGGTGGAAGGCGGTGGTCGCCAGACGCCGGTGCTCGGCGGGGACGAAGTCGTCCCAGACCGCCGCCGGCTCGTACACATGGCTGTCGGAGTCGATCACCTCGGCCATCAGTACGCCCCGGCGCTCTCGACCGACAACGCTGCGTTCCGGCGGGCGCTCTCGGGGTCGAGGCCCATCGCCTTCAGCTTGTCCGCGTTCTCACGAGGGTGGGCGACGAGTCCGGCCCATTCCGCGAGCTCGGGGCCGCCCGGGAACCAGTCGGGACGCTCGATCGGCCCGGCCTCGTCCTTCACGAACACCTTCGGTTCGATCCCGTACCAACGGCAGGCATTCGCCCCGAGCAGCTTGGCCTGTACCGGTTCGGGCACCCCCGAGCCGGTCATGTTGCGCATGGCGCTCCAGACGTCGGCGCCGTCGTGATGATAGGCATCGGATGCCCAGATCCCGACGTTCTCGAAGTCCTGCCACTGGTCGAAGACCCCGACCTCGTCCGACTCAAAGGAGATCACGCACTGCTGCTGAAAGGCCTCTGACGGCAGGCGGTCACCGGCGACGTCGCGTTCGCGCGCGTAAAGCTTGTAGAGCCGGTCGCAGGTCTCGAGCGTGTAGGGCAGCCACTCGGCGTTCGACTCGAACACCGCCATCTTCAGCCGGTCGTAGCGGTCGAGGAACCCGCTGAGGAGGACCTGCGACAACCAGACCTGCATCTCATGTATGAACGAAAAGGTCTGGGAGTCGATTCCGGCCCGGGTGAAGAGCTCCCCAGGGGACGCCAGGAAGTCGGGCCCGAGGGGGTGGGGCATCGACGGCGCAGGGAAGGTGTGCATCCCGAGCACCATCCCCGTCTCCTCGAAGGCCCGGAAGACCTCGTCGTAGTCGCCGCCGCCCGTCATCATCGCCTGGCGTACCTCGTTGGGGTACTTCGCCTGGGCGTCGATGGGTCGGATGAGGCCGACCGGGTGGCCGAGCTCCTTGGCCCGGAAGATCTCCTTGGCCGTGCGGACGGGGTCCTGCACCGGCAGGAGAGCGGCTCCGTACAGGCGGTCGGGCACCTCACCGCACCAGTCGACCAGGAAGTCGTTGTAGGCCTGGCAGAAGACGTCCACACCTTCCCGGTCGGTGGCGAAGGGCAGGTGCATGATCACCATGGTGGGGATGACCAGTACCTGGTCGATGCCCATCAGGTCCATCTCCGTGATGCGCGCGTGGGGATCGATCGCCCCGTCGTGGTGCACGTACGCACGCTGCTCGTCGGTCAGCGGCGCCATGCTGAGCAGCTTCCGCATGATCTTCTTGTTCATCTGCGGACCAGCGATGCAGATCGGGTTGTAGGAGGGGGCGAAGTGCCCGTTCCCGCCACCCATCACCGGGGTATCGCCGTTCAGCCAGGCCTCGCTGTCGCCCCGCCAGTAGGTGTTCCGGACGAGCTCTTTCTTCGACTCGGGCACGTAGTCCCAGATGGCCTCAGGGTCGTTGATGTGCGCATCGCAGTCGAAGACCGGAATGGACTTGGTCAGACGCTTCATGGACGCCCCCTCGCATCGCAATTGCTCGCATGGTACGCCCATACCGATGCCGCGTACAGGGGCACCTGGTCCTTCCTGCTCCTCTGTTGATCCTCCGGCGCGAGGTGGACCCTCCGGGGTGCCGGCCATGTGATCGCCTCGGAGCGAGCGACCAAGTGATCACGATCACGAACCACCCAGCCGTGCCCGAGCGCAAAGGTGGCGGCCTTTGACACGCCAACCTCCCGCTCAGGGGTCGCCTGACTACCCCGAAGGTCTCAGGTCTCGAGGAGCCGGCCCGTCTTCTCGTCGTAAACGAACCCCCGAACCGAGTGCTTCCGGGGGAGGAACGGGCTTGCATGAACGCGGGCCACCGACTGGCGGACGTCATCGGCCAGGGTCGGGAATGCGTCGGACCCCCACGGCGGCCGGAGACCGGACTCCTCCTCGATCTGGTCGAGGAACTCGGAGTTGTCGAATTTCCGGATCCCGCAATCGACGTGATGGACGATGATGATCTCCTCGGTGCCGAGCAATCGCTGGGAGACCGCAAGTGACCGGAGGACGTCGTCGGTGACGATGCCGCCGGCGTTCCGGATGATGTGGGCGTCGCCTTCGTGAAGCCCGAAGATGGCAAAGGGGTTCACCCTGGCGTCCATGCAGGTCACGATCGCAACGTGACGATCGGGGACTATCGGGAGATGCCCCTTGTCGAAGTCGGCGGCGTAGCGCTCGGCATTCTGGAGCAATTCGTCGGTGACGCTCACGGACCTTCCTCTCTCTATTGATGACCATATTAGTCGTCTTTGTCGCACCGGATCGAAGGAGTGGACGTCGGAGCCGGGCGGCTCGCGAAGCTCCGGAAGCCCCGGTTCGGGCCCGGGTCGGCGCTACCGAGCGGCCAGTCCACGTGATCGACCCGGCCGGCGCATCGGCGGTCGAGGAACGTCGGGCCGACGGACCGTCGCAGGCAGGTCGTCGTCGGGGATCGTCGGGGATCGTCGGGGATCGTCGACACCGACTACCGGTCGAGCACGCTCTCCTGGGGGCCGGAGTCCATGGTCGCGCCCGCCTGGCGCGCCTCGCGGGCCTGGGCGGCCTGCAGCTCCCACTTCCGCTCGATCTGCCCGAAATGCCAGATGGCCAGGGCCACGACCCATGTGGCGACGAAGATCCCGACGACCACGAACCCGGCACGGTTGATGTTGAAATTGCCCATGAAGTCCCAGAAGGACCCGGTCAAGTTGAACTCCGCCGCCAGCAGACCGAAGATCTCGATGGTGCCGATGAAGAGCGCCACGAACACCGACAGCCCGGTGATGGTGAGGTTGTAGTAGATCTTGCGGATCGGCTTGGCGAAGGCCCAGTCGTAGGCGAAGTTCATGAAGCACCCGTCCGCCGTGTCGAGGAGGCACATCCCCGCCGCGAAGAGGACGGGCAACGACAGGATGGCGTAAAAGGGAAGCCCCCCGACGACGGCGGTGCCCGCCAGGACGAGCAGTGCGACCTCGGTTGCCGTGTCGAACCCGAGACCGAACAGCGCCCCCACCGGGTACATCTTCCACGGAGCATCGATCCTCTTTGCATAACCGCCGAAGAAGCGGTTCATGAGCCCCCGGCGGTCGAGCTGCCGCTCGAGCTCCTCGTCGTCGTACCTGCCCTCGCGCATCTCCCGGGACACCTTCACGATCGAGACGAGGACGATGAGGTTCAACAAGCCGATGAGATAGAGAAACGTGCCCGACACGGACGTCCCGATAATCCCCGTCGTCCTGTGCAGTGCCGAATTGCCGTTGGTCACGGCACCGTTGACTGCCCGGATCCCGAAGTTCAGGACCACCGCCAGAGCGAAGACGATCGTCGAGTGCCCGAGGGAGAAGAAGAAGCCGACGCTGAGCGGGCGCTTGCCATCCTGAATCAGATTGCGGGTCGTATTGTCGATCGCCGCGATGTGGTCGGCGTCAAAGGCGTGGCGCATCCCGAGGGTGTAGGCAAGCGTGCCCGTGCCCACGCCGAAGAGCTGGGTCTTGCTGACGTGGTAGTGGTGTCCGAGGGCAAGGGCCAACAATCCCCACCCGGCGACGTTGAGCCCGATGACCATGAGACCCATCCCGCCGACCCGAACCCACTCCTGGGGCGTCAGGCCATCGCGGATCTTCGCAATCCTGGCTCTTGCATCTACCATCCGGATTGTCGGCTCTCTCTCGGCGCTCTCCGCCGCTCGGGGCAACGGCCATCGTACGAACAATGCGAGAGGGTTGCAACAGTGAATGGAGAGCGTTACACAGGAATCACCCCGCGACCAGGGGAGTGATGGCGTACCCGGGCACGGCGGGGTGCAGCATGACACCCCGACGCGGTACCGTGCTGCGGTGACGGATTACGTGATCCCCGAGCCGGAACCCAAGGAGATCGACGAGAAGCTGTCGATCGAGCTGCGGCACCTTGCGGCAAACGCCGTGTTGCGGGCCAAGCCCTCAGACGGCGAGCGGTGCGACGGCTGCCGCTACTACCTCGAGCCGTACAACGACATCTCGTACTGCTGGCACCCGAAGTTGCGGATCCTCGTCGGCGGCGAATGGTGGTGCCAGTGGTGGGAGGCGATCCCCCAGGACGAGGCATAGCCACCGCCTGACCACCAGCGTGCCGGGCTGCGCCTCAGCGGGACCCCGCTGGACGACCTTCCCTTCTACCAGGCCACCTGCATCTGCTCGAGCATGTTCAGGATGGAGCGCTCACTCTTTGAGAGCCCGACGAATTCCATACCGAACCGGACTCCCCCGCCGGGCACGACGCCGGCGTTGTTGATCACCCCGACGAACCGGACGCTGACCGAGGCGCCGGTCGGTGCTTGGACCTCGACCACCATACGCCGTCCGACGAGATCACCATGGGCGAGACCGAACACCTCGAGCCCGGCTCCGATGATCGAGACGTCGATCACCCGACATTCGCACCACATTGCCTCGGGGTCGTCCTCAACGAGGCACTTGCCGAACCAACCGGCTTCCTGACGCGGGACTCTACGGCGGCGCAGCTCCATTTTGAAGAACCCCCTTCCCTTTTATTATCTACATAGTACGCTTTACGCCATACACTTCGGGTGCGGGATGGTTGCCATCTGGTAGGTCTATCGGCATCCGAGGGAACCGCTCCCACGGCGCTCACCTCGCGTTGGAGCATTCGACCAGGTACGTCAGCTCGTCGTCACTCGCCACATGAACGTGATGGCTGCGAGCGCCACTCTCTCACGGCCGCTCCGTGAAACCCCAAGCTCGTCCCGACCGAGAAGATATGCTCGGTCGACAATCATTGTGAGGTGGTCGAGTTACAATTCTGGAGCCGCCACAGTGAGCCAGAGCACCGAGCGCACAGCAGCCGCAGCGGCCGGGATGGTCCTGCTCACGCTGGCATCGGCTCAGTTTCTGATGACGCTTGACAGTTCGGTCATGAACGTCTCGATTGCAACAGTCGCCAAGGACGTGGGCACGACCGTCACCGGGATACAGACCGCGATCACGTTCTACACGTTGGTCATGGCATCGCTCATGATCACAGGGGGAAAGCTTGGCCAGGTCCTCGGCCGCAAGCGCGCGTTCGCGATCGGTTGCGTCATATACGGGTGTGGGTCGCTCACGACCTCACTTGCAAAGAGCCTTCCGGTGTTGATGTTCGGATGGTCCTTCCTCGAAGGCGTGGGGGCCGCGCTGATCCTGCCCGCAATCGTTGCCTTGGTTGCCTCCAACTTCGCGAGCGACCAACGCCCGCGAGCGTACGGACTAGTCGCCTCGGCCGGCGCCATCGCGGTCGCTGCCGGCCCCCTGATCGGCGGGCTCTTGACGACCTACCTCTCCTGGCGGTGGGTGTTCGCCGGTGAGGTCCTCGTCGTGGCCATCATCTTGGTTCTCACTTGGCGCATCGCCGACACCCCGCCTGAAGCGGGATCCGGACTCGACCTCATCGGTACGACCCTCTCCGCGCTCGGCCTCGGGCTCGTCGTGTACGGCATTCTGCGCTCGGGTACTTGGGGCTTCGTCCAACCCAAGACGGGTGCGCCCACATGGTTCGGCTTGTCCCCGGTGGTTTGGCTGATCCTCGGTGGCGGCCTCGTACTGCGTGCGTTCATGTGGTGGGAGAGTCGCCGTCTCGCGCGTGGTGACGCCGCGCTGCTGGATCCGGCGATGTTGCAGAACCGGGTCCTTCGGGGCGGGCTCACGGCATTCTTCTTCCAGTACCTTTTGCAGGCCGGCCTCTTCTTCGTCGTGCCGCTGTTCCTGTCGGTCTCCCTCGGGCTCTCGGCAGTCGCTACCGGCGTGAGGCTCTTACCCTTGTCCCTCACCCTGCTCCTGGCAGCTGTGGGGATCCCGAAGTTCTTCCCGAACGCATCACCGCGGCGAGTCGTGAAGGTAGGGTTCGGCGCTCTGTTCGTCGGCATCGTGATCATGGTCACTGCTCTAGAGGCGGGTGCAGGGCCCGAGATCGTCACCTGGCCGATGTTGCTCGCCGGCCTCGGCGTCGGAGCCCTTGCCTCGCAGCTCGGGAGCGTGACGGTGTCGTCTGTGGCCGATGAGCAGAGCGGCGCGGTCGGCGGCGTTCAGAACACGTTGACGAACCTCGGAGCATCGATCGGCACCGCTCTGGCCGGTGCAGTGCTCATATCGGCACTGACGGCGTCGTTCTTCACCGGCATCCAGAACAACCCCGACGTGCCCAGCAGCGTCTCGTCGAAGGCACAGGTGGAGCTGGCTGGAGGCATCCCGTTCATCTCCGACAAGGACCTCACGGCTGCGCTGGACGAGGCCGGCGTGCCGCCGAAGACGGCCGACGCCGTGGTGAAGGAGAACGCAGCTGCCCGCATCGTGGCGCTCCGTACGTCCTTGTCCCTCCTCGCCGGGATCGCGCTGGTCGCGCTCTTCTTCACTCGCAGGATCCCCGACAAGCAGCCAACGGGTGTGCCTTCGGACAAGGCTTCGGTCCGATGACGTTCCCGCTCACCTGACAGACCGGGATTCGTCTCGGGTTGCGGGATCGGGCAGCTGGGCGGTCGGGGTGCGGCCCTACGTCCTCGCCAGGGTTCGAAATGGCTTCCGGCCAGGGACTACGCGTTGAGGACGCTGGTCGAAACGGGGTGCCCCCGGCAGGACTCGGGCCAGTCCTCCGACGGGTGGTGCGGCTGAGCCGGCGGCTGGTCCTCGAATGAGCTCAGGGCTGTCGGACCCGACCGGTACGATTGCTCCGTGCCCACTTCGACCCTCACTGCGCCCGCGTTCGGGACCGGGATCTACAGCTTCCCTGAGGCTGCCCGGATTCTCGGCCTGCGGGCCTCGGACGTGCGGGCCGGGACCCTTCGCCGCTGGGTCGCCGGGCTGACTCCACCGAGCGTCGGTATCGGCCCTGACGAGCCGCGCCTACTCTCATTCCACGACCTCGTCAGCTTGGAGGTCGTCCGGCGGTTCCGCCGGTCAGGGGTGAGCCTCCAAAAGCTCCGCAAGCTGGAAGTCGCCCTGGCCGAGTCGCTGCCGGGGGTGGCCCGCCCTTTCGCGCAGCGGCTCTTCTTCACCGACGGCGCCGCGATCTGGGCCGACTTGGCGACGGACGGCGCAGAGCCGCAAATCATCGAGCTGGTCGGCAGAGGTGCCGGCCACTACGTATGGCTACCTGTCATCGAAACGTTCGCCGAGGAGATCCGCTTCGGCGCTGAGAACGAGGCGGTTGCCTGGGAGCTGACCGACCGCATCGAGATCGATCCGAACATCCAGTTCGGCGAACCCGTCGTGAAGGGTACGCGCCTCCCTATAGCCGTCATCGCCAGGGAGCTGGTGTCCCACAGCATCGAGCAGATCGCCGACTGGCACGCGATCGACGTGGAGGACGTGCGCGGGGTCCAGGACCTCCTTGCCGGCTGAGCCCCGATTCCTGCTGGACGAGAACTTCAGTCATTGGCTGGGGGAGCTGCTTCCTCGCTTCGAGTACGCCGTACAACAGGTCCAGCGAATCGCCGAGCTCGGCGAACCGCATCCGAGGTTCCAGGGCCTACGGCACAAGGCGAGCGACGTGGAGATCGCCGACTGGTGTGCAGAGCAGGATTGGATCCTCGTCACGTCCGACCAGGACTTCCGGAGCCGGGAACTTCGCGTCCGTGCATACCTCGGTCGCGGGGTGGACGTGATCCTCTGCACCCGACAACCTGCAAGCCTCCGCGAGCAGCTCGAACTCATCGTCTTCAGCTACCCACGCTGGCTGGAAGCGACCGCAGGCTCCTCGCGGCACCCGCAACTGTGGCTCCAGCACCGACGAGGCGGCCTCAAGGTCGGCCGAACCTGAACATGATGGTGCCCGCGCGTTACCGTCGCGAGGCGATGACCAGCGAGCATTCGCCATGAGTCCACGTGCGCCACGCTCAGGGCCTGAGGAGTTCGACGTGCTGATCGCGAGGCTCGACCCCGAGGACCTCCGCGTGATCGTCGGCAAGGCCGCCGAGCGCCACGAGGACGTGGCTCGGGCGCTCCGCCTGGCGGCGACCCGCGGGTCGGGGGATCTCTCCCAGCTGAAAGCGGAGATCGACCTCGGACTGCGGACGAGCCGGTACCTCGGCTACCGGGAGAGCGGCGGCTGGGCGATGCAGGCAAGGCCCGTCGTGGAGGCGATCGGTGAGGCGGTCGGCTCGTCCCCCACGGCCGAGCTGGTCCTGCTGATCGAGCGGGCGATCGGCCACGTCGTGAAGGTGATCCTCAAGGCGGACGACTCCGACGGGCTGATCGGCGACCTGGCGCGTGAGCTGCTCGACCTGCATGCCCGGGCGTGCGACGCCGGGAGCGCAGATCCGATCAAGCTGGCCCGCTGGATGGTCCGGTTCCGCTTCGATGACCAGGACTTCTTCGAGGTGGACCCGGTCCGCTACGCCGATGCCCTGGGCGAGCTCGGGCTCGCTGCGTACCGCCGCGAGGTGAAGCAGCGCGTCGAAGCTGGTGGTGGCGACTCGTTCGCCGCCACCTACGCCCAGGAACGTCTGGCCGTGCTCGACGGCGACACGGAGGCCCTCGTGGGGCTGCTGGGCGGTGACCTGAGCCGGCCGTACCAGTTCATCAGGGTCGCCGAGACCATGGCGGAGCTGGGCCGCGACGACGACGTCCTGTCCTGGGCCACTCGCGGGATCGCCGAGTCCAGCGGCTGGCAGGTCGCCCAGCTCTACGACCTCGCTGCCGGGGTCCACATCCGCCGGGGAGAGGACCAAGAGGTGCTCCGGCTCCGCCGGGAGCACCACCGGCGGATGCCCTCGTCGTCGACGTACAGCCTCCTCCGCACTGCAGCCGAGGCCTGTGGCGTGTGGCCGACAGAGCGCCCAGCGGCCCGGGCGGTGTTGGAGGAGCACGATCTCGGTGGCCTGGTCGACGTGCTGCTCTCTGACGGCGAGCCGGAGGCTGCCTGGCAGGTCCCCGCAGCCCATCCCGGCTGGGATCCGGGGCCGCAGCGGTGGATACGCCTGGCCGAGGCCCGAGAAGCGTCTGCGCCCGGCGACGCGCTCGACGTCTACCTGCGCCTGGCCGACCTCCAGCTCGAGACGACCGGAAAGGCAGCGTACGTGCGAGCGGTGGCGATCCTGAAGAAGGCGGCTCAGGCAGCGCGAGCGGCAGAGAGCCAGGGTGCGTTCGCCGCGCACCTGGCAGCGTTGCGGGAGACGCACCGGCGGAGGCCCACGTTCATCGCCGTCCTCGACAAGGCTCGGCTGGGGTGAGGTAGTTGGCAGGGCTCGTCGTAGCAGCGGTCGCCGTGTGCAGGCTGGCCGGTTCAGCTGGCGATGACGAAGCGGGCCCGTTCGGCCCGGAGCATCTCGAACGGCGTGACGTAGCGCACGCCGACGCCGAGGCAGGCGTTCGGGATCTTGATCTTCTTCGTGGAGTGGGCGACGACTTCGTGGGTGACCACCACATGATGGTGGGCACGGGCGTGGGCAACCAGGTAGTAGTCGGCGTCTTGCAGGAAGGTCGCGACCGCGGCCGGCTCGTACCCGGCGCCGTTAGCCCAGGTGCTGGTGGCCTGCAAGCTCGGCACCACGGCGGCGTCGGCTTCGAGGAAGAAGGCGTCGGGTCGCTCGCTGGCCCAGGTCGCGAGGTCGTCGTCGACGGCGTCGAGCTCGATGGCGACCTTGTCGATGCTGAAGACCGTTCCCGCCTGGTGGGCGTGATCGATCCAGTCCCAGAACGCGGGGCAGAAGTCGAAGCCGTAGTGGCGGTTCTTGGCTTCGATGAACACGTTCGTGTCGAGCAGATAGGCCATCAGCCAGCTCCGAGCCGGCTGACCAGCTCCTCGAAGGTCGACAGCTTCTTGAGACCCAGCATCTGGAAGGCGTCGCGGTGCAAGGTCTGGCCTTCGAGGGTGCTGACGATGACCGCGCGGGCGAACCGCTTGGAAACCCGCGCCGGCTGGGTGTTGAAGAAGTTGCCGCCGGTCCCGGATCTTTCTCCCAGGATCTCCATGATCCTTGTCAGTTCGTCCCGGTAGGCGGTCTGGTACTCGTCCCAGCTCAGCCGGCCAACGTCGTGGACGCGGCGCAGGACCACGAGGGTGCTCACCTTGAACCTGCGAGCGAGCGACTCCAGCTCGTCGACCACCGGCACGTCCGGAGACAGCGCGTCGCGTAGGGACTCGAGGGGTACGAGCACCTCGGCGGCGACCTGGTTGCACCAACGCTCGACCGGGTTGGTCGGAGCTGCCCCGAGGTTGGCGTCGTCGAGCGCGGTCTCGCCCAGGAACAGGTGGACGAGCTCGTGGGTGAGCGTGAAGATCTGGGCCGCCTTGGTGTCGGCGCCGTTCACGAACACCAGCGGAGCAAGCTGGTCGACGAGGGAGAAACCGCGGAACTCCTCGGGGTCGAGCTTGCGGTGCGTGTTGGCGCCGACGACCCCGCTCACCATCACGAGCACGCCCGCATCCTCGGCATGATCGACGAGGGTTCGCAGCGCATCCGACCAGGTGTGACCCCGCTCGCTCGGGTCGAACCTGAGCGTCGTCCTGACCTGCTCGGCGGCTTCCACGAAGGGAACCGAAGTCGTCAGCGACCCGACGAAGGCAACCGGATCCTCCCTGGTGACCTGGGCGAAATCCCGATACCACTCCTGTCGCTGCTGACACTGGAAGATCGTGTCGAGCAGGTCGGGACTGGGCCGATGCACCCCGACGTCGCCCATCGTCCGGTAGTCGGGGATCGGAACCTGCTCCTCGGGCGGCTCGGAAAGGAACAGGAAGCCAATCGGCGTGTGCGTCGCTCGGGCGAAGTCTTCGAGCTGCTTGAGCGTCGGAGTCCGCTCTCCGCTCTCCCACTCAGTGAGCTTCGGGAACTTGTGGGTCAGGTCGTCAACACCCAGACCAGATCGCTCGCGTGCCCATACGAGCAAGCGGGGCCTCACGGCAGCGCGTACCGAGGTGGTCATCGTGCGACCGTACCGTCGGGCTGTGACGGGCTCCCTCCCGAGCTGGGGGTGTCAACGAGCGACCGGTCAAGGGCGGCGACGATCTGGCGGTAGAGGTCGTCGACCTCTAGCGGGCAGTCGGTCTGCTGCGCGACCCACCTGCCCTTGCGGATCTTGCTGTCGCCAACCTCAGCTTTGGCCTCGGCCAGTTTCCCGGGAGCGGCGCCTTCGATGAAGCCTTCGACGGCCTCTCCGCTTCCGGTCCAGCTCGTGGTCAACGTGAAGACGCCGTGGCGAGCTCCCAGGGCCACCTGCTCGTCCCAGAGCGCCTCGGTCATGCACCGCTGGTCCTTCCCACCGTTACCCGCGCGCTGGGTGAATCGCTTCAACTCGGGGAAGTCGATCCCGGCTTGCTCGATCTGGCGGAAGATGTGGTTGCTCCAGTTGGTCCCGATATCAAACGACTTGCCGTCGCAAACGATGACCCATGGGATGCCGAATCCGTGCAGGACCGAGAGGATAGTGCGGAACCCGCTGTCTCCGGGCGCGCTGTAGAACGCGATGTCCCTCGCTGCCGGCGCGCCCAGGTCTTCTGCCGCCTTGCTCTTGGCGCACCAAATTGAAAGCGCACCTTGCTCGGTCGGGCCGGAAACGATGACTGCGCCGCGGGAGAACAGCAGGGCGCGTGCGTCAGCGGAGAGCGCGAACTCCTGGGTGGTCTTGGCGACGCCTGCTGCGTCGAGCGTTCCAGGCAGGCGTCGGCAACTGGAACCGCCGCCACCATTGCTGATCCGAAGCAGATGCGCCAGATCGTCGGCTTCCTCCATCGGTACGAGATGGGGGGAGTGCGTGACGAGAAGGACTTGACCCGGCACGTGTCGCAGGGCTTGACGTAGGGCGGTCTGCCAGGTGGGGTGCAGCGATACGCCGGGTTCGTCGAACACCGTGAGGCGGTCGGGAGAGCTGACGAGCGCTTCGGCGAGGACGAGTGCCTCCCAGGTGCCGGCACCGAACAGCTGTATCGGCCGCTCCCGCCGGGGCGTCCGGACATCGCTCGTGTTCCAGCCGATGACCGTGATGATGCTGCCGGGCTGACCTTCGTCTCCCGCTTCGTTGCCTCCGCCGGCAACGGCGACCTGGCCTGCCCCTATCGATGCGGTGGTGGCGACCGGCGTCCGGGCTGCGGCGAAGGTGACGTCGAATGCGCGCCCGGGCGCCAGTCGTTCGAACTGCTCCTGGATCGAGGCGAACGCTTGGCGTTCCCGGAGGGTGGCGCCGTTCTTCAGATCGAAAAGACGCAGTGGCAGGAACCCGGGGTCACGGGGAGGCGTCGAGCTCGCCAGGAGCTCCCACGGGTAGATCCCGGCGCACCATGGGATCGTTCCGCCAACTCCGAGGCCACGGAACTGCTCACCCAGGACGACCAGCCCCTCGCTGACGCAGATCCGCAAGGCGCGAGCGAGGCCGTAGGCGGACTGACCCATTGATCCAGATGCCGAGAAACCGAGCGCATCCGCCACGTCGCGAAACGGCTGGTGCTGGTCGTTGAATGCGCCCGTCCCGAGACGCACGATCAGGTTGGCCAACTTCTTTCCTGCCGGTAGGCACATCGCCCCGAGCGCGAAGGGCGGGAGTGGGTCAGGAAGCGCAGCCGGCGGGCTGGCATTGGCAGGCTGGCCCAACAGGACCTCTGAGAGCTTCGTCTCCCCCGGCGGCGGATCGGGATTCGACCCGTGGATAACGATGCTGTGCCAAGAGCGCGGGCTGTGGAGGTTCCAGTCGTAAGTCTCGCCACCGTGCTCGAACTCGTAGCGGACCTCCCATGCGGCCCCGTCGTACCCGGGATGCTCAAACACCAGCGTTCCCTGGAAGAGCGCCGCGAGCTTGGCTCCGTCGATCTCGCTCGTTACCCAAGCCGCCAGCTGGGCTTTGCGCTCCTCATCACCCGCGTGCGACTCTTCGACGAGCGTTGCCAGCACGGAAGCACGGACAAACGCGACGATCCGGTCCCGCTCCGTGCCCGTCGTCCACTCGACGCCGAGGCGGATCGCGATCGGCGCTCCCGGGGGCGATTCGTCGTGGATCGCCTGGGTGTACGAGGACAGGACCACCTCTGCCGGAGTGGGAATCGCTGACGCCGACCGGCTGCGCTCGTCGGCCCAGTCGGCGAGCTTCGTCACGAGGTCGAGGACGCGGACGATGTTGGTCTTCCCCGCGCCGTTCGACCCCACGAGCACCGTCAGGCCATCGTCGAGTTGCAGGTCAAACTGGTCGAATGACAGCAAGTTCGACACGTGAAGGGATAGCGTCCTCACTCTCCGCCCTCGCCTCCGTGGCCAAGAGACAGGGCGATCTCCGCGAACTGCGCTAGCGCGGCCTCCAGGTCCTCGATGATCTCGGCCGCGATGAGCTCAGGGGCAGGCAGGTTGTCCGCGTCCTCGAGAGACTCGTCGCGCAGCCAGAAGACGTCGAGACTCGCCTTGTCCCGGCCGACGAGCTCCTGGTACGAGAAGCGGCGGAAGCGCTCGGATTCGACTCGCGCGGTACGGTCCTCGGTCCGGTACGCAGCGATGAAGTCGGCAAGGTGCTCGTCGCGAAGAGGGTTCTCCTTCAAGGTGAAGTGCTGGTTGGTTCTCAGGTCGTAGACCCACAGCTCCTTCGTCCACGGCGTCTCGGAGGCCGGCTTGCGATCGAAGAACAGCACGTTTGCCTTGACGCCCTGGGCGTAGAACACCCCGGTCGGAAGCCGCAGAAGGGTGTGCACGTCGCACTCGTGGAGGAGCTTGCGGCGCACCGTTTCGCCGGCTCCTCCTTCGAACAGCACGTTGTCGGGCACGACGATCGCTGCCCGCCCCTCGATCTTGAGGAGGGTCTTCACGTGCTGGACGAAGTTGAGCTGCTTGTTCGACGTGCTGGCCCAGAAGTCGTCTCGCACGACGGTGAGGTCCTCGCGCTTTGCCTCGCCATCCGCGCCGACGACGGTGACCGACGACTTACGGCCGAAGGGCGGATTGGTGAGCACCATCTCGAAGCGGTCTCCCGGATCGGCTTTGAGGGCGTCGTCAACCCGGATGGGACTCTCGGCGTCCGCTGCGCCGATCCCGTGGAGGAGCAGGTTCATCGCGCACAGGCGCGCCGTGTTGTCGACGATCTCCCAGCCATGCAGCGCGTCGTAGCGCAGGTGTTGCTTTTCGTCGGGGTCGAGCAGGGGGTTCGAGCTGACGATGTTGTCGTGGGCGGCGAGCAGGAAGCCTCCGGTTCCACAAGCTGGGTCACAGATCGTCATTCCTGGCGCGGGTCGCATGACCTTGACGATGGCCTTGATGAGAGGGCGTGGGGTGAAGTACTGGCCCGCGCCGGACTTGGTGTCCTCGGCGTTCTTCTGCAGCAGGCCTTCGTAGGCGTCGCCCTTCACGTCCGCGTCGAGGACCATCCATCGTTCCTGATCAATGAGGTCGACGATCAATCGTCGGAGCTTCGCCGGGTCCTGGATGCGGTTCTGTGCCTTGCGGAAGATCACCCCGAGCATCCCGGGATGCTTGCCAAGGTCGTTCAGGATCTTGATGTAGTGGGCTTCGAGCTCCTCGCCGTCTCGATCGAGCAAGGACTGCCAGTCGAGTCCGTAGGGCACCACCGGTGCGCGGTTGAACGGCGGCCGGGTCTGCTCGTCGGCCATCTTCAGGAACAGCAGGTAGGTGAGCTGCTCGACGTAGTCGCCGTAGGAGAGCCCGTCGTCGCGCAGCACGTTGCAGTAGTTCCAGAGTTTCTGCACGAGTGCCTTGGGGTCAGTCATCTCAACTTCCCGCCACACCGAGAAGGCGGCCGGCATCGTTTGTGTCGGGGTACTGGTCCCAGGTGCGCCCGTCAAGCTCGCGTCCCCCTGCTTTTGGCGTTCTTCCACCCCACTGCTTGAAGAAGAACGGCACGCCCGATGCCACACAGAGATCCCGCAATGCTCGGGGCCACTGTGGATCCATCACTCGGCATCCAGGTCCGCTCTCGCCTCCAGCGATAACCCAGTCGATCCCGTCCAGGTTCGGGCGCACCGGACCCAACATGGGCTCGATGGATAGGAATCGGATGGCGGCTGGGACTGCGCGCAGATGGTTAGCGCGAAATGAGTAGCGTTGGCTCTCGACACTTACGCCCATCCAGACGTTGCCTGGCCATGGCAGGGTATCTGCAATCGCTCTCAGGCGCTTCGAGCGCTTGGTCAGTACCTGGTAGGTATGACGGGGCGTCTCGACCATTACCTCGAAGACGTCACGGATGAACTCGATGGGAATATCTGGGTGGAACAGGTCGCTCATCGAATTGACGAAAATGACCCGTGGCGGGCCCCACGATCGAGGAAGGCTGAGCGTGTCTGGGTGCACGGTGAGACCGAAACCGGGACCGCTCGTGTCGGGGTCTCCATCGCGCTGGTATTTGTCGTGGCCCATCGCCTTGAGGCGCTTAGCAAGCGTCGCTGCGTAGCAGTGATCGCATCCGGGCGAGGTGCGGTCACATCCCGTCGTTGGATTCCAGGTTGCCTCCGTCCACTCGATCGCGCTCTTAGACACGCCGAACCTCCAGTGGTCGGTGGTGCGCGGCCGTTACCATTGGTACTCCTCCCAGTCGGGAAGGTCGATCTCGAAATCCTCTCGCCAGCCGGTGTGGATGTCTTCGTACGTTGGACGTCTCTCGGGTACGTCGAAGAGTGACGGAGCCCGATGCACAACCCGGTCCTTCTCTTGGGCCCACTTCATGATGGTCGCCCCTGCGGGGTGGTCGGTGGCGAAGACCATGACGTACAGCTCGTTGCGGGCGTTCTTGATTGGCCGAGCGAGGAGGTGCTTGTAGCCGAGGTCTGCCAAGCGATCCATGTAAAGCAGCAGATAGGCGCGCTTCGCGTCGCCTGGCGGGATCCTCCCGTCGAGGCGGGCATTCCACACTGCCTCCCACGGCCCCCGAGCACCGTAGAGACGGGCAACCTTCTCTGGGAGCCGTTGCTGCTCCGCTTGGTCCCTGTTGCTGCCAAGCATCCGCACCAGGCCTGCGGTGGATAGGAGGACCCACATCTCGACCTTGTTCCTACCAGTGCCCTGCTTGTGGTTTGCGACGAGTCTGATCGTCCGCCACTCCAGCTCCATCCCATCGGGATCCAAAAAGGCGAAGGCAGGGGCCTGCCGGGGTACGCTCTCAAGTGATTCCGCCATGGTTTCGTTGCAGTCGCCTTCGACGACGGCAACGTTGGTGGACTGGCGCGCGCCAGCGAGGGATCGAAGGGACCGCGCCCGTCGTTGATGCCGCTCGAAGAGCAGCATCTGCGTAAAGGCCGGTTCTACACTGAGCGCGCTCTCGACTGATCCTGGAAACTGCTCACCAGTCGTCTTCAGTACGTTCATCGTGTCCCCGGCGAACGCGTCGATATACACTCGATTCGGTGCTGACTTGGCTGCTTGCGCAAAGGCGCGTAGGTAGTCGGCCAGGATCGAGATCTTCTCCTCGGTATGCGGCGACCACTCACGCACTGGTTGACTCCATCATCTCGGGTGCGGACCGAACCGTACACGGAGGGTGTGACGGGCTTCGATCGACGACCTTGCTATCGGAAGCGATCACCGTGACAAGGTCTTCCGTGTTGATTGCCGACGTCGCGGCGACTCGATCCTCCGCTTGGCAACGATCCTCTCGATCAGGATTCCGGCGAGCTCATCGCTCGGGTCCTGGGGAACCAGCTTCCCGGTGAATGCGCGTTCCAAGATGGCGCGCCGCAACTGACCTGAGCGCCTGAGCGCGTGATCGATCGCCGCCGAGAGTGATTCGAGGATTGTCAACCTCCGTTCAACCTCGGCCACAATCCGATGCTGCTCCTCGACCGGCAGGTCTGGAACCGGGAACGATTTCAGGGTCTTCAGGTTGATCGATGCCAGGTTCGTGGTCTGCTTGCCCATCTTCTCGAACCACTGCTGACCGAACGTATTGCCATGCAAGGATATGAACTTCGGGTCAGCTGCTTCCGTGAGGAGTCGGGCCCTGAACACATGGTTCTGGTGAATGCAGTCATCGATCTCTCCCTGCCAGATCCATCCCCGACCAAGCTTGTCGCGATCACCGCCCTCGTTGAACAAGATGTCTCCTGGTTCGAGGCGAAGCGCCTTCGCCTTCTCAGGTGGCACCCGGATCGTGGTGACCTCGCGTAGGTCCAGGTAGCCCCGCTGCACGTTCGCGACCCGGAGGTATGGCATTTCGACGAATGACGGGTCAGATTGGCGCTTCGAGTCCTTCGTGACGCCGCCAACGATCTCCGCGATTTCGCCAAGAGTCTTCCACTTGCAGTCCGCCGGAGTGACCGCCGCCAGCGCGGAGGCGCGCATGCGGTCCACGCGTCGGCGTGCGCCCTGAAGGAGCATCTCCGCCGTATCGAGGCGAGAGAACTGCTCCTCGATGGCCGCGACGATCCGCTCTTGCTCGACCCGAGGCGGTAACGGCAGTGGAATCTCCGCCAAAGTGCGGGATGACAGGTGCCGTACGGTGAGTGACGACGTCCGCCGTTGGATTTCCTGCAGGTAGCCAGGAAGCACGAAAGCGAGGAACCGCCCCGAAAAGATGTCCGTCCGATTGACCGTGATCCTGCAGACTCGTTGGTTCAGAAGGGCCGGCGGTCCCGGCCAACGCGCTGAACGAAATTCACCGTCCATTCCAACGAGAAGGTCTCCAGCGTGGACAACGTAGTGTTTATCAAATTCTCCCGAGTACCACGTGTGCGTAGATGATCGCCCGACATCCCGTATCCGAATGAGCGGCATACCCTCTCCGCGGGAGTTGAACTGATCGGATTTGAACGCGAACCCGTTGAGGATCTCAGCCACGGCTCCGAGGCGGATGCGCTCCCAGTTGGGATGCTTGGACAAGAGCAGGGAGAGCGACTCTCGGACGATGTCGTCGGGATGAACTCGTAGGGTCATGCTGCAAGTACCTCGGTCAGCTCGTTGAGGAGAGGCGTCAGTTGCTCGCCGAACAGCTCGTACGCTTTCCCAAGTCCGCCATGCTGGACGAACGGCACACCTTCGAAGTCCTCTGCGTTGATCACGAGGGATGCGGCGATGTGGTCGCGGATGCGCCCGAGCCAGACGCGCTGCTCGTCGGTGAAGGTGCGACCAGTGGTCTCTTGCCGCACGATCCAGGTTGAGAAGCGCTCCTCGACGAGGTCGGGGAATGGGACGAGCTCGTCATCCTGCGCGAGCGCGAAGCGGACCAGGGAGACGATGTTCGTGAGGACACGTCCCGGTGACCCGTGGACCTTGGAGCGGTCGAGGGTCTCGTACGCCTGCCAGAGCTGCTCGGGCGTCCAGCGATACGGCGGCCGGCCGATGGCGTGAGCCAGCTCCTTGATCTCCTTGAACGTGAGGCGCTGCGAGTACGGCCGGCTGTAGAGGATCTGCAGGGCGGTGATCTCGTCCTTGTGCTCCTCGATGAACGCCTGGAACGACTCGACGGTGTGCCGGGCACGGTCGGTGGCGTCGAGCGAGAAGCCGGCGTCGACGAGGACGTCTTTGGATGCTTCGTCGATGAGCTGCTCGTAGGAGCGACGAACATCCATCAGCTTCGTGCGCAGCACCGGGTTGTCGAACGGCCGGGCGGCAGCCTCGATCAGCTCGGCCTTGGCCGTTGCGACTTCCTCGAGGTTCGGCTCGTCCTTGCCGGTTGCCCGGCGAGCTTCGGCAAGGTGGCGATCGGGGTCGAGGGCGTCGACGAGGAGATGGGCCAAGTCCTGCAAGCGGGCACCGGCCGCCTCTTCGAGCTCTGCCCGGTCCTCCTTGGTGATGCTGCGGTCGAGTCGGGCGATGCGTGCCGCGACCGAGGAGATGAGATCGGGATCGCGCTCACCGTAGGCGAGGCGCTGGAGAAGCTTGTCGAAGGGCACCCCGGGCTGGCGTTCGAGCGGGACCGTATCGTGGAGGTCGGCCTCGGTCACCCCGACGGCGTCGACGATGACGAAGCGATCCTTTATCCGCGCGTCGGGGGTGACCCCTTGGAGGTCGGTCGGGTTGATCACCCGGACGCCGCGGCCCTTCATCTGCTCGAAGAAGTTGCGGGAGCGGACCATGCGCATGAAGAAGACGCATTCGAGGGGCTTCACGTCGGTGCCCGTCGCGATCATGTCGACGGTGACCGCGATGCGGGGGTTGTAGCTGTTGCGGAACGAGGCGAGCAGGTCCTCGGGTCGCTGGCCCTGGGAGCCGGAGCGGTAGGTGATCTTGGCGGCGAAGTCGTTGCCCTTGCCGAACTCCTCGCGCACGACCTGGACGATGTCGTCGGCGTGGCTGTCGTCCTTGGCGAAGATGAGGGTCTTCGGCACGTGCTCTCGGCCGGGGAACATCTCGGGCAGCTTCTCCCGAAAGGTCCGGATGATGGTGCGGATCTGGTCCTTCGCGACGACCTTGCGATCGAGCGCGGCGGGGTCGTAGGAGACGTCGTCGTCGAGCTTCTCCAGGCGGACCGCCCGGGTCTGGCGGTCGCGGAACTTGGTGACGAGACCGGCGTCGACCACAGACCCCCGCCCGGTGATCTCGGTTGCGACCTTGTAGACGTCGAAGTCGACGTTGACGCCGTCGGCAACGGCCTGGTCGTGGTTGTACTCCATGACGAGGTTCTGGTCGAAGAAGGCGAAGGTCTGCTTGCCGGGCGTCGCCGTCAACCCGACGACGAAGGCGTCGAAGTAGTCGAGGACCTGGCGCCACACGCCGTAGATGGAGCGGTGGCACTCGTCGACGATGATCACGTCGAAGGCCTCGATGGGAAGCGTTGGGTTGTAGGACACCTCGACCGGGGCCTTGGGCTCCAGCTCGAAGGCCGAGGCCTCGTCGAGCTCGGGGGCCATCTCGGGATCGCCGCGAAGGATCGAGTACAGGCGCTGAATGGTGGAGATCACGACCCGCGACGGCTTGTCGATGGCGTTGGCCTGCAGGTGCTGGACGTTGTAGAGCTCGGTGAACTTGCGGCCGTCGTCGGGGGTGGTGAAGGCCTGGAACTCCTTCAAGGTCTGGCGGCCGAGGTTCGCCCGATCGACGAGGAACAGCACCCGGCCCGCATCGGCGTGCTTGATGAGGCGGTAGCAGACGTTGGCCGCGGTGAAGGTCTTCCCCGAGCCCGTCGCCATCTGGATGAGCGCCCGGGGACGGAAGTGAACGAGGGACTCCTCGAGGTGGCGTATCGCCGTCTCCTGGGCGGGCCAGAGCCCGGTCGAGGAGAGCGGGGGAAGCTGGAGCAGGCGCTGGCGCAGGGTTGCCTGCTCGATGCCGCCGAAGGCTGACCAGGCGCGAACCCAGCCGGCGAGCGTCTCGGGGCGGTGGAAGGTGAAGACCTGGCGGCTGGCAGGCTCGGGGTCGAAGCCGTTGGTGAAGCGGGTCTCGACGCCGGTCGACTCGTAGGCGAACGCGAGCGGCTTGGTCAGCGCGGGGACGGTGTCGGGGAGACCCGTCGTGTACTTCGCCGACTGCCACTCGACGCCGGTGAGCGGGGTGCCCCTCTTCTTCGCCTCGATGACTCCGACGGCCTTTCGGTCGACGAAGAGCAGGTAGTCGGCGTCCCCGTGGCCATCGAGCATGGGGAACTCGCGTACTGCGACGCCTGGGGCGGCGCCGAGGTTCATCTGCTTGTGGCGTTGAACGGACCACCCGCAGGCCGTGAGCTGGCGGTCGATGTCGACGCGCGCTTGGGCCTCGGGGCCGAGGTAGTCCTCGGCGTCAGGCACGACGAAGAACTACCGCTGCTCGTGTGCTGTCGGTTCGTGCCATCGCGTTGTTCCTGGGTGTCCTTGTCTCGGGGCTGCCGACACGGTCGGTGCTTCCTGATCGCAAGGCTACTGACGCCCAGGTCCCCGAGCCCGGACTCCACCGCCGTCGGGGGGACCCCGACCTCGCGCCGTGGTCACGGCCCGCCTCGACCGGCACCTCAGGGAGGCGACCTGCGGGATCGGTCACCACTCGTCGCCGACCGACACGGTGACGACCCGCTTGGGTCGATGCCGGCTGCGAAGCCAGGTGTCCTTCTCGGGCGGCGGTCGCATGCGGGTCGGTCGCCCCCGGTAGCGGCGGTGCAGGGTCTGCCACGACATGTCGGTGAACTTGGCGAGGAGGCGCCACGAGCAGCCGTCCTGGTTCGCCTCGTAGATTGCCTGGTGGAGGGCGAGTTCGGCGTCGCGGCGCATGGCGGTCAGCGACTCGATGAGCGCGGCCCGATGCGGTGCGAGCCGGGCGGCCTGGCCCCGCGCGAGGGCCGCCTCGATGGCGCGACCCTCCCGCTCGAACTCGTCGGCAGCCCCAGATCTCGACAAATAGGCGCTTCTCGTTCTCCCAGCGTAGCAGCTTATTCTGTATCGAATCCGGACGCCTTCTCGGTGTTTGCGCGAAGACCCCCCTGTTCTTATATGGAGGTTTTCGGTTCCGGCCGGGTCCTCCCACAGACAGCTATCGATCACAGGAGGATCCCGTTGCCACCTGCTGCCCCCGCACCGTCCCCGAGCCTGCCCCACGGTCCGCTCGCCCACTTCCTCGCCCACCCCGACGCCTGGTGGAAAGACCTCGGCCACCATCTCGCCCACTTCGCCAGCCAGGTCCTGCCCATCGCCGTGCCAGTGGTGATCGCCGTCCTGGCGCTGGCGACCACCTGGGTGGTCGTCCGAGTGCTTGGCCGTCTCGGGCCACCGCCTGGTGGCCAGCTCGTCGAGGTGGCGATGCCGGCTGTCGTCGAGGCAAAGGGTGCGCTCGCCCTCTGGCGGAACCTCCACCCGGTGCTGGCCGCCAAGCGCCACCTGCTTCGCCCCGTCGGCCACGTCGCCTTCGAGATGGAGGGATCCGGTGACGGCATCGGCCTGCGGCTCTGGGTGTCCGCGGACATCTCGGCGCACGCCGTCGCCCGGGGCGTCTCCTCGGCGTGGCCGGGCGCACAGTGCCAGGTCCGCGACGCCCACCGCCCGAACCTCGCCGGTCCGCTCACCTCCTGCGGTGAGCTGCGCCTCGCGGCGCCGGCCTGGCTCCCACTCGGGACCGACCATGTCGTCGACCCGCTTCGCACCGTGATCGGCGCCCTCGACTCCTGGGACCGTGACGAGCAGGGATTGGTCCAGGTCCTAGTCCGCCCCGCCGGTACCCGCTCCGCCGCGGTCGCCCCGCCGCCGGGCGTGCTGGCGGGTCCATGGCGTCAGGACAGCTCGGGATGGGAGGACGACGATGCGTACTTCTGAGATCGCCGGTGATGGAGCCGGGTTCCGGGTGCTCGGGGTCACCGAGATCGGCCCCCGGCGTGCCGTCGCCCTCGGGGTCGAAGACGGCCGCTTCCACACCCACGTCATTGGTGCGACCGGATCGGGCAAGTCGACGCTTCTCGCCAACCTGGCACTTGCCGACATGGCAGCCGGTCGTGGCGTGGTCGTCATCGACCCGAAGGGCGACCTCGTCGTCGACCTGCTCGCCCGGATCCCCAAGCGTGCCCTTGAGCGACTGGTGTTGATCGACCCCGAGGAGACCGAGGCGCCGCCTGCCTTGAACGTCCTTTCGGGCGAGCCGGCTGAGGTGGCGGTCGACCACGTGGTGTCGGTGTTCGCCCGGATCTTCGCCGCCTACTGGGGGCCGAGGACCGACGACGTGCTGCGCTCGGCGTGTGCCACCCTGCGCCGGCTCCCCGGCGCGACCCTGGCCGACGTTCCGGTGCTGCTCACCGACCGGCGCTTCCGGGCGCCGCTCGTGGCCGGGCTGTCGGAGCGATCGGGGCTGAAAGGGTTCTGGAACGGCTACGACGCCCTGTCGCCTGCCGGCCAGGCCCAGGTGATCGGCCCGGTCATGAACAAGCTGCGGGCCGTGCTCGCCCGGAGCTTCGCCCGGGACCTGCTCGGCTCGGCCACCTCCAGCTTCTCTATGGCCGACGTCCTCGAGGGCGGCGTGCTCCTCGCCCGGCTTCCCAAGGGCCTCTTGGGCGAGGACACGGCCCGGCTGGTGGGCTCGCTGCTGGTCGCCCGGGTGTGGCAGGCGGCGACGGCCCGTGCCGGGCGGCCGGTCCGGCGCGACGCGTCGCTCTATGTCGACGAGGCGCACAACTTCTTGGCCCTCCCCGGCGCGCTCGACGACGTGCTGGCCGAGGCCCGCGGCTACCACCTGTCGCTCACCTTGGCCCACCAGCACCTCGGCCAGCTGCCCCGCGACCTTGCCGAGGCCGCGTCGGCGAACGCCCGCAACAAGGTGTACTTCAACGTCTCGCCCGAAGATGCCCGGGTGCTCGCCCGCCACACCGAGCCCTACGTGAGCGCGTACGACCTCAGCCACCTCGGCGCCTACCAGGTCGCCTGCCGCCTGGTGGTCGGTGGCCAGGACCTGCACGCGTTCACGCTTCGGACCCGGCCAATGGTCCGTGCTGTCCCCGGTCGGGCGGGTGAAGCCCAGACGGCGGCCCGAGCCAACGCCGGGCGCACCCGAGACGAGCGTCGACACGAGCTGCTCGTGCGTCGACGCCAGCACCGCCGAAGTGACGGCGGCGGCTCCCCCGGCGTCTCGACCGGCGTGCCTGGTGGCGTCTCGTCTGCCGTCCTTGAGACGCCGGGGTCGGAGGTGCAGAACCACCGGCACCGGGCCGCTCCCACCCCGGCGTCGAAGGACCCCGACTCGTGGAGCATGTCATGACTGGTTCTTCCCCTCTCCGGCGGGGCGCCGTGCCGGCACTCGACGTGCTCGGCCGGTTGACCGACCGCGACCGCCTCATCTGCCGGGTGCTGTGGGAGCACCGGATCCTCACCACCGAGCAGGTGTGCGACCTCTGCTTCACGAGCCTCGTCTCGGCCCAGCACCGCCTCGTCGCCCTGTGGCGCCTCGGGGTACTCGATCGGTTCCGCTCCATCTGCCCGGTGGGTTCGGAGTCCTGGCGCTACACGTTGGGGCCGCTCGGCGCTGGCCTGGTCGCAGCCGAACGCGGGGTGGATCCGCCGCGGGCCTCGGTGTTGCGCGACCGGGTGGTGGCGCTCGCGGCCGGGCAGCGAACCGCCCACACCCTCGGGGTGAACGGCTTCTTCTGCGCGCTCCACGCCGCGGCACGCTCACGGCCCGACGCGGCGGTGGGAACGTGGTGGTCCGAGCGGCGGTGCGCGGCGGAGTGGGGGGACTTCGCCCGCCCCGACGCGTACGGGGTCTGGGAGGAGGGAGGCGACCGGGTCGAGTTCTTCGTCGAGCACGACACCGGCACCGGCACCGGCACCGGCACCGGCACCCTCGCCCGGGTCGCGGCCAAGCTGGACGGCTACCGCGACCTCGCCGAGGCCGAGGGTGCGGCCCGGCCGGTGCTGTTCTGGCTGGCCCAGCCAGGCCGTGAGCCGGCGCTGCGCCGGGCACTCGAAGGGACCGCCCTGCCGGTGGCGACGGCCGCCGCCTGCACCGGCAGTCCCGCCGATGCGGTGTGGCTCGCGCTGGGCGAGGCGGCACCCCGGCGTCGGCTCATCGAGCTGGCCGAGCGGGCCACGGTGCCGAGCCGATGACCAACATCCGCTCCTCGGCCGCCGGGCGGGCCGCCGAGATTGAACATCGACACCGTCTCGGACAGCCCGTTCAGACAGATCCCGCCCCGGTCTCCGAACCAGGCCGGGGCGAGCACCCTCTCGCGGTGCGTGGACAGCTTCGCCTCGTCGGTGGCGAGGCCGGCCGGGCGCTCGCCGCGGCTCAGGGCCGGGCGCTCGCGGACCTGCTCGCTTCCCTCGGCGACGTGGAGGTAGGACAGGGCGAGGAGGTCTCGCCATGACCACGCCCGCCGGTGAAAGTCCCCGCTACGCCTGGTACGGGCGGGTCTCGACCGAAGACGAACAGGACCCGACGCTCAGCTTCCCCCGCCAGCTCCAAAACGCCGAGCGACAGGTGGACGAGGCCGGCGGGCGGATCGTCGCCCACTACTACGACATCGAGTCCGGCACGCGCTCCTACGCGGCCCGCGGCTCTGGCGGCCTCGCGGGCTTCGACATCGCCATTCCGAGAGACGGCGGGCTGAAGGAGCTGCTCGCCGACGCGGGCCGCCGGCCGGGCCGCTTCGACCGCGTGATCGTGGAATCCATCAGCCGCCTCAGCCGCAACTCCTCGGTCGCCTTCCGGGTCGAAGACGAGCTGCGCCAGGCCGGCGTGCGGCTGTGCGCGGCGGACGAGCCGCTGGAGGAGTCCTTCGGGACCATCGTGCTCCGCCACGTGAACATCGGCATCGCGCGGGGCTACCACCACGAGCTGATGGTGAAGTCCCGGCAGGGTCAGGAGACCTCGACCCGCCAGGGCTGGCACACCGGTGGCGTAGCCCTCTACGGCTATCGCTTCGTCACCCACGACCACCCGAACCCGCACAAGGCGAGCCGCGGGATCAACAAGCGCACCTTGGAGCTCGACCCCGTGCGTGCTCCGGTGGTGCGCGCCATCTACGACTGGTACCTGGGCGGCGGGATGGGGCTCCTCCAGATCCGCGACCGCCTCAACGCCGACCCCGACCGCTACCCGCCGCCGGTGCCGGTCGACCCGACGACGGCCCGCGGTGCGTGGAGCCGCTCCAGCGTCTGGGAGGTGCTGCGCAACCCGAAGTACACCGGCTACCAGGTGTGGAACCGCCGGGCGAGGAAGAAGGGCCACAACCGGACCAACCCGCCCGAGGCGTGGATCTGGTCCGAAGAGCCCGCACATCCCGCCATCGTCAGCCGCGAGGAGCACGAGGCGGTCCATGCACGCGCCCGGGCCAACGAACGCTCCCGTCAGGGAGTCCCCGCCACGACGGCACGAGCGACCGCGAAGACCAACTACCTCTACCGCGGCCTGCTCCGCTGCGGGATCTGCGGGCTGCGCATGTGGGGCAACCACCGCCGCAACACGACGTACTACTCCTGCCAGCCCTCCCACCAGCGCTCGAAGGACATCCCGGCCGGCCACCCGCCCCACGTGTACCTGAACGAGCAGCGGCTCAACGACGCGCTGCTCCCGTTCCTCGCCACCGCGCTGTTCGGCCCCGAGCGCACCGACTACTGGCGGCACGCCCTCGACGCCGCCGCCGAGCCTGAACGGACCACCCCGGCGAAAGAGCGCGCCAGGGAGATCGAAGCCGAGATCGCCGACCTCGAACGCCGGATTGGCCGCCAGCTCGTGAACCTCGAAGCCGACGACGTCACCCCGGCACTGCGGCGACGGGTCGCCCAGCGCGTCGACGAGCTGGAGACCACCATCGCCGAGCGGCGAGAGCGCCTCGTGGCACTGGCCCGGGCCTCGGCGACAGAGGCGCCCACGTTGGCCGACGTCGCCCCGTTGCTCGACCGCCTGCCGATCCTCGCCACTGCGCTCGACGCGGCGCCCCAGGGCGTACTGCGGGCGCTGTTCGACGCGCTGCAGCTCGACATCGTCTACCAGCCGGCCGACGGCGCCCTCGATGTCGCAGTCACCCTCTACGATCTCGGCAACGAGACTGCCCAGACCGCCGCACCGAGAAGTGCGGAGGACTGGTTGGCGCCCCCGGCAGGACTCGAACCTGCGACGCACGGTTTAGGAAACCGACGCTCTATCCTCTGAGCTACGGGGGCTGAGCTGGATCTTCATCTCTGAACTACGCTGTCACCCAATCATAATCCAATCTCTGGAGGTGGAGGTGGCCTTCGAACGGGTCCAGGTGGAAAAGGGTATCCGACAGGTCGGACCCGACCGTTGGGAAGTCCAGGTCCATGTGGGCAGGGACCCTCTCACGGGCAAGCTGCGCCAGGTGAGCCGGACCACCCGCAAGGGGATCGCGGACGCTCGCAAGCTCCGGGCCAAGCTCGTCACCGAGGTTGCCCAGGGCAAGCACGGGGGAACCGTGGCGACGCTCGGATCGTTGTTGGACGAGTGGCTCTCGCACATCGAGTGCGACGGGCGCTCTCCGAAGACCCTCGCCGAGTACCGGCGGAAGGTCGACAAGGTCATCCGGCCCGCCCTCGGGGCAAAGCGCCTCGACAAGCTGTCGGCCCATGACCTCGATTCGTTCTACGGAAGTCAGGGAGCTGCTGATATCTCCCCGAGGACCATCCTCCACTATCACCGGATCCTCTCGGCCGCGTTGAGCCAAGCTGAGCGGTGGGGTTGGATCGAGCGCAACGTTGCCCGGCTCGCAAAGCCCCCGAGGGTCGACCGTATCGATCTCAACGTGCCAACCCCCGACGGGGTACGGGCTCTGATCGATCACGCGGCGGCGTCCAAGGCACCCGAGATGGCCACGATCATCACAGTCGCTGCCCTGACCGGGCTGCGGCGCGGGGAGCTGTGTGGGTTGCGATGGTCTGACATCGATTGGGATGGATCCGCACTGATCGTCCGTCGATCCATCTGGCAAGCGGGAATCGAATGGGGCGCCAAGCCACCCATGTCTCACCAAGTGCGGCGTCTGGTACTCGACGACGTCGCCATGGCCGTCCTCGTCGGCCGGCGGGCTCGCGCATCCGAGATGGCTGAGGTAGCCGAGATCTCGCTGTCGGGGGACGCCTACGTCTTCTCCCCCGATGTCGACGGGACACGTCCATTGCTTCCCAACGTCGTCACGCAAGCGTTCCACCGCCTCTGTGTACAGATGTCGCAACGAGCCGCCGATGGGACGCCCCCGGCTACGATCTGGAACTACCGATTTCACGATTTGAGGCACTACACAGCCACCGAGCTGTTCCGTGCCGGCCACAACCCGAGGACGGTGGCAGACCGCCTTGGCCACGCCGACGTAGCTCTGACGCTCCGGGTCTACACCCACGACACCGAAGACCAGGCTCGGGCCGCGGCGGCGGCGCTGGGTGCCGGGTTGGCGGCCTCCGGGTAGCCAACCCGGATCAGCTTCGCCCCTCGGCCACGATCACGCCGCCGGCGGCGGGCCCGGGTCCCCTTCGTGGTGGCGGCGGAAGGGCCGCGGGACCGAAGGCCGTCTCCTCACCAGCCGAGCGCGGTCGGCATCCGCCGGCCGTGGCGTGCGTGCCACAGGTAGGTTCGCTCGAAGGCCCGTTTGGCGAGCAGCCACCGGCGGCCCTCGGAAACGGTCGGGATCTTGTTGCGCGGCGGACGGACCGGGTCGACAGCCAGGTAGGCACCGCGATCGCCCATGTCGAGCACGCAGCGGGCCGACAGCTCGGCCGTCGCCCCTTCTCTTCCTTCGATCCGAGCGGCGATATCGACTGCAGCGATCCGTGCCATCTGCTCGGTCATGTGACCGGTCTTCGGGAAATTGACCGGCACCGGGGTCTCCTCAACCGGTGGGAGGGCAACCGCCACCCCGACCGCGTAGACACCGTCGGCGGCTTGGTGGCGGTAGTGGGCCTCGACGGGGACGAACCCCTTCGGATTGGAGAGCCCGGGGCTCTTCGCCACGGCGTCGACCCCCGCGAGCGGCGGGATGACGATCGAGAGCACCGAGGGGATCGATCCTGTTCCCTCCACGTCGACGGCATCGGTGGTGATCTTCGTCACTGCTGACGACGTGCGGTAGGAGATGTCACGCTCTTCGAGCTCGCCCTCGAGGAGCTGGCGGATCTTGCCCGCCCCGCCCATGCCCATGTGGCCGAGAAACGGCTCGGGAGTGACGAAGGTTATCGGCACGAGGTGGCGCATCTTGCGCCGGCGCAGCAGGTGGTCGAGCTCGAAGGAGAGCTCGTAGGCCGGCCCGATACAGCTCGCGCCGGGGGCGGCGCCGATGACGACGGGACCCGGTTCCGCCAACAGGGCGCGCACCACTCCGGCGAGCTCCTCGGCCTCGGGGGGGGACATCGGCGAATGGCCCGGCCCGTCGAAGGGTCCGAGGCCTTCCACGGCCTGGTTCGCGCTGCGGTGCCCCGTGGCGACGACGAGGAAGTCGTAGGGATGCTCGGCCTCGGTCGTCGTGACGAGCTTCTTCTCGGTGTCGATGCCGGTCACGGTCTGGTGGGCGAAGGTCACCTGCTTTCGGGTAAGGGGCGGGGCGAGATCGAAAGAGATCCGGGGAAGGGTACGCGTGCCCATCGCCACCCAGGTGAGCGAGGGGATGAAGGTGAAGCGTTCGTCCTTCGAGATGAGCGTGATCTCGGCACGTTCGGGGCCGAGGCGGCGGCGCAGCTCGTAGGCGGTGGTGAGACCGCCGAAGGAGCCGCCCACGATCACGATGCGGACACGGCTATTCATCACGCGCGCGCCTCTCCTGTCAGCCCGATGGGTGGTTCGCCAGCGTGCGCCGTCGCTTCGTGCCTTCGTTGGGATCGGCGTGGTTCCCTCGTGCTCAGAAAGTCACGACCTTGTCGGCCCAGATCGTCCACTCGGTCACCTCCTCGAGGGTCGCGCGCCGGGCACCTGGGACGAGGGCCTCGTCGGTGAAGGCCCGGGCGTCCATGCACGTGCCGCAGCAGCCGACCTCGCCGCCGTGGCGGATCACGGAGGTCGTCATCCGGTCGAGGTGGTAGTAGCCGTCGGGCACCTTCTGGTTGGCGAGCGCGCAGCCGACCGCGTCGCCGAAGAGGAAGACCCGAAGCTCGACTCCGTCTCGTCGGGCGAGCGAGCCGGCCAGGCGCAACCCGTTGTAGGAGCGCTCGGTTCCGTACGGGGGGTCGTTCAAGAGGATGAGGATCTTCATCGGGGGCTCCTCTTTCTCTTCTCGGACATCGGGGTCCGGCGACCGGCCCGGTCCGGCGGAGCCGAAGGCGCTCGGGTCTCGTCATCACCGCCCGCCGCCACACCGACGGCGACGGGCAGCCCGGCCCTGCGCCACTCCGGCATGCCGTCTTCGAGGCAGCGGGCCTGCCGCCCCCGCTCGCGAAGCGCGGCGACGGCCTGAGGGGCGAGCAGGCACAACGGGCCCCGGCAGTAGGCGACGACCTCAAAGGCAGGATCGAGCTCGTCGAGGCGGGCCTCCAAGTGCTCCAGGGGCAGGGAGATCGCGCCGGGGACGTGACCGGCCTCGTACTCCTCTGAAGGGCGCACGTCGAGCACCACCACGTCGCCGGCACGCGCCCGGGCGAGCAGCTCGGTGCGGGTGACCCGCTCGGTGCCGGGCGCGTCGGCGCCGATCTCCCGCAGGATCTGCTCCACCTCGGCCAGGCGGGCCCGCGCCAGGTCACCGAGCGAGCCGACGAACCGGCAGACCTCCTCGCCGGCAGCGCGGTAGAAGACGCGGGTGGCTTCCCTCCGCGTCTCCACCAGGCGCGCCTGGCGCATCACCTGCAGGTGGGCCGAGGCCGTCGTGAGCTTGAGGCCCGTGGCGGCAGCCAACGCCTCCACGGAGCGCTCGCCCTGGCAGAGCAGCTCGAGCAGCTCGATGCGCTTGGGGTGCACGACGACCTTGCCGATCCGTGCCAGCTGCTCGTACAGGCTCGCCCGACCCAGGTCATGGGTCTGTTGTTCCATGGATCTATAGATAACAGATACCTTGCTCGTGCGCAACCAGCGGAGTGCGCTACTCGAGACGCGAGGCGCACGGGCGGCTGCGGCCGAAGCGGTGGCCCCTGGCCCTGACGTCGAGTATGGTAACTGGTATGGCCACACGGAAGGTCACCATCACCATCGACGAGCTGCAGCTCGAGCGGGTCCGCGAGCTCGTCGAGGCGGGAAGAGCGTCCAGCGTCTCCGGGTTCGTGCAGCACGCGGTCGGCGTGGCTCTGGACGACGTTGCCGGCTGGGGCGCACTGCTGGCACAAGCACTCCAGGAGACCGGTGGCGAGCTCACCCGCGAGGAGAAGGCGTGGGCGGACGATTTGCTCGGCACCCAGAAGCGGCCCCGCCGCTCGGTCGCCTGATGCCAGGCCTCACACTCGATGCCGGTGGGTTGATCGCTCTCGATCGCAGCGACCGCCGCACGATCGTCCTGTTGGCCCGCGCAACCGAGACGAGCGCACCCATCACGATTCCGGCGACGGCCCTGGCTCAAGCGATCCGCCGGCCGGAGCGACAGGTGCGACTGGCCCGCTTGATCCGACAGCCGACCACGACCGTCGTCCCGCTGGATCGAGTTGACGCCTCGGGCGTAGGAAGGCTCCTCGCCGCCAGCCGGACAGCCGACATCGCAGACGCTCACGTGGTGATCTGTGCGCGGCGGAGCGCGCAGCGAGTCGTCACCGGCGATCCTGATGATCTTCGACGACTCGACCCCGACATCCAACTCGTCGAGATCTGACCCGGCCCGGCGCCGTGGCGAACGATACGGTGGCGGCCTCGGGCGACCCGTGTCGACGACGATCACGGCCCGAATCGCCGGCGGCTACCGGGATCGCCGGCGCAAGGCCGCCTCGGCGATCGACGGTGGCACCCAGCCACCGTCGGTGGCGCTCACGTTCGTCCCCGGCGGGACGATCTCGTCGATCCGGTCGAGGATACCTTGGTCGAGGACGAGCTCCGCGGCGGGCAGCTGGTCGACCATCTGCTCCATGGTGCGTGGACCGATGATGGCCGCCGTCACTGCCGGATGCTCGAGGACGAACGCGAGGGCGAGGTGCACGAGAGAACAGCCGGCATCCGAGGCCACCTTCAGGAGCTCCTCGATGAGCTCGGCCTTCCGTCGATTCCCGGGGTTTGCCGGGTCGAATTGCTCGGGGATCAACGCCGCCCGTCCTGTCGTCGGGAGCTCCTGACCCTGGCGGTACCGGCCGGTCAACCAGCCGCCGGCAAGGGGGCTCCAAGGGATGACTCCCATCCCGTTCTGCTCGCAGACGGGCAGGACGTCGGCCTCGATCCCCCGCACGAACATCGAGTACGGGGGCTGCTCGCAACGGAACCGCTCGCGGCCGCGGTCCTGCGCCACCCATTGCGCCTCCACGATGGCGTGGGCCGGAAAGGTCGAGGACCCGATGACTCGTACCTTGCCCTGGTGGACGAGGTCCGAGAGCGCCGACAGGGTCTCGTCGATGTCGGTCGTCGGGTCGGGGCGGTGGACCTGGTAGAGGTCGATGTAGTCGGTCTGCAGTCGCCTCAGGCTGTCCTCCACGGCTCGGACGATCCAGCGACGGGAGTTTCCCCGCATGTTGGGGTCACGTCCCATCGGGTTGTGGAACTTCGTCGCCAGCACGACGTTCTCGCGGCGACCGGCGAGCGCCTTCCCGACGATCTCCTCGGACTCACCCCGCGAGTACATGTCAGCCGTGTCGATGAAGTTGATGCCGGCATCGAGTGCCGCGTGGATGATCCTGACGCATTCGTCGTGGTCGGTGTTCCCGAAGCGACCGAACATCATCGCCCCCAGGCACAGCGGGCTGACCGCCACCCCCGTGGCTCCGAGCCGCCTGTACTCCATGTGGTTCCTCCCGACGTCAGGGGCCGAGCGGGAGCGCTCGACCAGTGGGCAACCTCCACCAAACCTATATCGACGGTCCCAGGGCCGAGTCCCGTGGGGATCGAGCTACCCCCCCGTCTGTGCCCCTCGGTCGCAACGTCATCCGCATCGATGAGGCCGCGGGAGCGAAGCCCGTCGGTCGCCACGGCCCACTCCTCGTCCGTCCAATCCGGCGCTCGGCATCGAGCACGATGGTCGAG
>Ga0307373_10000894_pt1 | contig 57310 bp, 55 predicted proteins | sample OX2MG_FD_202534 | JGI IMG/M metagenome (GOLD analysis project Ga0307373, IMG submission 202534) | Soil microbial communities from Risofladan, Vaasa, Finland - OX-2 | ecosystem: Environmental > Terrestrial > Soil > Coastal area > Acid sulfate soil | place: Finland: Risofladan, Vaasa | collected... | reverse complement strand
CGGAGGATCTGCCCCAGCACCTCGAGCGGCAACGTGCCGACCGGGAATCCGACGATGTTGAGGGCGGTGATCGGCTCGCCACCCATGGCATACACGTCGGAGAGCGCGTTGGCGGCGGCGATCTGCCCGAAGAGGTATGGATCGTCGACGATCGGCGCGAAGAAGTCCACGGTCTGCACGAGCGCCAGATCGGGAGACAGCAGGAAGACGCCGGCGTCGTCGAATGTCTCGCGTCCGACGATGAGGCGCGGGTCGGACTGGTGTGGCACGCCCTGCAGCGCCTCGGAGAGATCGCCCAGGCCGAGCTTCGCGGCGCAGCCGGCGCAGCGCGCGAACCCGGTGAGGCGGAGCAGTTCCGCCGAGGCGGGGGCGGTGCCCATGGGCTACTTCACGGCGACGACGGCTTCGATCTCGACGAGCACGTTCCGCGGCAGCGCGGACACCTGGACCGTCGAGCGGGCGGGGCGCGCGTCGCCGAGGGCGCGGGCGTACGCATCGTTGACCATCGGGAAGTCGCTCATGTCGTGCAGGAATACCGTGGTCTTGACGACATCGTTCCACGTGGCGCCGGCGGCTTCGAGGATCGCCTTGAGATTGGCGAGCACGCGCTCGGTCTGGGCGACGACGTCCCCGGCCACCACCTGACCGGTGGCGGGATCGATGGCGATCTGGCCGGCGGTGAACAGGAAGCCGTTGGCGATCACGCCCTGGGAGTAGGGCCCGATCGCGGCCGGCGCCTTGTCGGTATGGATGGTGTTGGGCATTCGAGGGCTCTCCAGCGAGTGAGCCGGCGCGAGGCCGGCGCGTGTGTCGACGTGCATGCGATCCGCGGGAACCTACTCAGACGGCATCGTGCGTCGCCAGGCCGAACAGTCGCTCCGCGTTCCGCGTCACGACCGTGCCGAAGGCTTCCGGCTCGACGCCGCGCGCCTGGGCCACGCGGGCGAGCGTCAGACTGACCCACGCGGGCTCGTTCCGCTTGCCGCGATGCGGCACGGGCGCAAGGAAGGGCGCGTCGGACTCGACGAGCACCCGATCGTCCGGCACGAGGCGCAGGAGCGCGTCGTCGGCCCATTTCTTGAACGTCACCACGCCGCTGAACGACACGTACCAGCCCACGGCGAGCGCCGCTTCGGCCAGCCGGTGCGATCCGGTGAAGCAGTGCAGGACACCGCGCACACCGCTGGAGCCGGCCTCCTGGATCATGGCCCGCGTGTCGTCTTCGGCCTCGCGCGTGTGCACGACGACCGGTTTGCGCAGGTCGCGGGCCAGGCCCAGCTGGGCACCGAACGCCCGGCGCTGTTCGGCCCGTGGCGAGTGCTCGTAGTGATAGTCGAGCCCGCACTCGCCGATCGCCACGGCGCCCCGCCCGCATTCGTCGCCGATGCGCGAGGCGTCGCGCAGGGGATCGAAGCCGGCCGCGTCGTGCGGGTGGACGCCGGCCGTGAAATAGAGGAACCCCGGGTGCAGCGCGGCGAGCGCGCGCGACCGCGCCGCCGCGTCGAGGGACTCGCCGATGCAGACGACGGCGCGCGCGCCGGTGAGCCGCGCGCGCTCGATGACCTCGGCGCGGTCGTCGTCAAAGGCCGGATCGGCCAGATGCGAGTGGCTGTCGATGAATTGAGCCATGAACGAAGAACCGCCGCGGGATGCGCGGCGGTTCCGGAAGCGTCAGGGACTGGCCTCGCGTCGCCGGGCCTGGGCGGCCCCGGCCCGCGCCGACACGCCGGCCCCGCCCTGTCCCTCGAGGGATCGCGGCCATTTGGCCTCGATCCAGAGGAGCAACGCGCCGGCGACGTAGATGGAGCTGAACGTGCCGGTGAAGATGCCGAACGCCATGATCCACGAGAACGGACGGATCACCTCGCCGGCGAAGAACAGCAGCGCCAGCGTGGCGATGAGCGTGGTGACGTGGGTGAGGATGGAGCGCGGCAGCGTCTCGTTGATCGACCGGTTCATCACGTCGTACAGCGATTCCTTGCGCTGCTTCTTGAGATTCTCGCGCACGCGGTCGAAGATGATGATCGTGTCGTTGAGCGAGTATCCGATCACGGTGAGGATCGCGGCGACGACGGTGAGCGATATCTCCAGCCGCATCATGGCGAGGAACGCCAGCGTGGTGAAGATGTCGTGCGCCGTGGCGACCACGGCGGCGACGCCGAAGCGCCACTCGAACCGGATGGCCAGATAGATCAGGGTGACGAGGAACGAGATGAGGACGGCGACCAGCGCGTTGCGGCGCAGTTCGGCGCCCACACGGGGGCCGACGTACTCGGACCGGAGGACCTTCACCTGCGACGTATCGCCGAACTGGGCGTGGAGCGCGGTCTCGATCTGCCGGGCCGTGCTGTCGTTGACCTCGCTCGCGGCCGAATCGGACGTGGCGCCGCTCGCCAGGCCCTTGGGCTGGGCGCTGATCGTGTAGTCGTTGAGCGTGCCGAACTGCTGGATGGTGGAGCCCGAGAACCCCGCCCGGTCCACCGTCTGGCGGATGGCATCGGCCTGGGGCGGCTTGGTGAAATGCACCTGCATCAGCGTGCCGCCCGTGAATTCGATGCTGTACCGCGCCCCGCGAATGCCGAGCGCGGCGAGTCCGATGACGATGAACGCGATCGTGGCAATGGCGGCGTGCCGCCAGTACTTGATGAAGTCGTAGCTGGTGCCGTGAAGAATGCGCAGCATTTAGATGCTCAACGTCTGGGCGCCGCGCGAGCGGTTCAGCCACAGGAGGAAGAAGGTTCGCACGACGAAGATGGCCGCGACCATGGACGCCACGACACCGGCGATCAGGGTGACCGCGAACCCGCGCACAGGGCCGCTGCCCCACTGGTACAGCACCGAGGCGGTGAGGATGGTCGACACGTTGGAGTCGATGATGGCCGGCATCGCGTGGCGGAATCCCTCGTCGATGGCGGTGCGCACCGTCTTGCCGCGGTCGAGCTCTTCACGAATGCGCTCGAAGATCAGCACGTTTGCATCCACGGCGATGCCGATGGACAGCACCATGCCGGCCAACCCGGGCAACGTGAGCACGGCGTTGAAACCGGCCAACGTGGCGAGCGTGAACAACACGTACAACGCGAGGCCGCCCACGGCGAGCAACCCCGAGAACCGGTAGTAGATGGTGAGGATGAGCACGATCGCGATGACGGCGATGAGCCCGGCGCGGAATCCCTTGTTGATGGAGTCCTGGCCCAGCGACGGCCCGATGACGCGCGTCTCGGCCACGCGAAGCGGCACGGGGAGCGCGCCGGCCCGCAGGACGAGCGCCAGATCCTGCGCGGCGGCGAGATCCTTGCCGCCCATGGTGATCTGCCCCCGCGTCCCGATGGCCGACTGGATGACCGGCGGCCGACCCATGACGCGATCATCGAGCACGATCGCCATGTAGTCGTTCACGTGCTTGCCGGTCTCGTTGCGGAACCGCCGTCCGCCCTCGTTGTTGAGGGTGAACTCCACCACCGTACCGTCGGTGGGGGACTGCGTAGGACGCGCGTCGGTGAGGTAATCGCCGGTGATGATCGGCGTGGCATCGGTGACGTAGAGCGCCTTGTACCACTGCGATCCCATGTTCGTGGAGTCGGTGCCCCAGAGAATCCGCTTGCCCGGCGGCATCGCCGCCTGGATGGCGGGCAGCTGGAGCCAGCCCTCGACCGCGGGGACCTTGTCGAACGCCACGAAGTATTCCCCGGGCATCCCGCCCTGGGAGATGGCGCCGGAGAACGCGCCCGCCGCGTTGGCGCCGAGCGAATCGACGTTGGTGGTGTCGCTCTTCTTCCCGGCCGTGTCCTTCTTGGCGGCGGCCCCCTTGGTGGTATCACCGCCGGTGAGCAGGCCCTGCAGGCCCGCGGGCGCGGCAGGCTTGGCGCCGGCCACCGGTTTGCCGGCAGCCACGGCCCCGCCCGCGTCCTTGATGATCTGATCGAAGCGCGGCAGCACCTTCTCGAGCGCCTTGGTCTTGTCGGTGATCAGGAACTCGAGGAAGGCCTGCTTCTTGACGATGTTCTCGGCGCGCTGCGGATCGTCGTAGCCCGGGATCTCGACCATGATGCGGTCGTTGCCCACCTTCTGGACCACCGATTCCGACACGCCGAATCCCTCGATGCGGGTTCGGACGGTCTTGAGGGCGCGGTCGATCGCGTCAGCCACCTTGCTGGCCGGGATCGCCTGCTTGGACTGATCGATCTCGAGCGTCAGGTGGATGCCGCCCTGCAGATCGAGGCCCTTACGAAGCGGAACGTGGCGCTCGGTGGTGTCGTGGAGGATGCCGTCGGCCCCACGATACTGCACCGTCTCATTACGCGGCACCAGCGCCCAGATGGACATCAGGCACAAGGCGGCGATGGTCAGGAGGCGATACTTCAGGTTGGACATGCGACTTCGGTGGGAGAAATGAGTTTACCCGGAACCTATAAGGCTATCCAGCAGGCAGAACTACGTCAACGCACGACGGGCACTTTGCGCGTCGATTTTCAGCTGTGCGACCAGCGCTTCGGGACCACTGAACTTTAGCGTGTCCCGGAGCCGAGCCACGAACTCCACCGCCACCGGACGGCCGTACCAGTCCCCGCCGGCCTCGAACAGGTGCGCTTCCAGCGCGATCGCGTCGTCGCCGAAGGTGGGACGGGGACCGAGGTTCAGCATGCCGCCCAGCGTGCCGGCGGCGCTCGCGATGCGCACCGCATACACGCCCACCGGGGGCAGTAGCTTGCGCGGTGAGGGGAGGGCCAGGTTGATGGTGGGGAACCCCAGCAGGCGCCCCCGCCCCGCCCCAGCGACCACGCGTCCGAGCGCCTCGTAGGGCCGGCCAAGCCCCCGGACGGCGCCGGCGAGATCGCCGGACCGCACGGCATCGCGGATCACGCTCGACGACACGCGCTCCCCGTTGAGCAGCGTCACCTCGTCGACGACCTCGGCCGTGAAGCCCGACGTCCTGGCGATCCGCTCCACCAACTCGGCGTCGCCTTCCCGGCCGTGGCCGAATCCATGGTCGTGGCCGATGAGCAGGGCGCGCAGCCGGTAGCGCCCCACGAGGACGTCGCGAATGAACGCCTCGGCGCTCAGGGCCGCGAACGCCCGCGTGAACGGTATCTCGGCCACGTAGTCCACCCCGCAGCCGGCCAGTTCGAGCAGCTTCTCCTCGCGCACCGTGAGGCGGTCGGGGGCGGAGGCCGGCTGGAGGATCTCCAGGGGATGCGGCTCGAAGGTGACGACCAACGACGGGAGCCCGAGTTCCGCGGCGCGCTCGCGCAGGCGGGCGAGGACGTGCTGGTGGCCGCGATGCACGCCGTCGAAGGTGCCCACCGTGATCACCGCGCCGGTGACGTTGGGCGGGAGCGCCGAACGGACCTCAGCCATCCAGCAGCACCACTCTGGGCTGCCAGCGGTCGTCGTCGCGGAAGGCGACCGCGACGAGATCGCCGTTGGCGGTGAGGGCCGCGCGGTCGCCGGGCACTCGGGCCGGGATGGCGCGCCCGTGCGCCACGAAGGGCAGTTCGTCGGCGGCCAGCGGCTGCTCGGGAAGCTGGGCCACGGCGTCGCGCAGCGGACGGACGGCGGCCGTTCCCTGCCGCACCGCATCGAGCGAGGCCGCGTCGGCGACGTCGAACCGGCCGGCACGAATGCGGCGCAGGGCCACGAGGTGCGCGGCGCTGCCGGCGGCGATGCCGAGGTCGCGGGCGAGGGCGCGCACGTAGGTGCCGCCGCCACACGACACCGTGACGTCCAGATCGTCGCCGCGGCGCGCGCGCACGGTCCACATGTGCACGCGCACCAGCACGGGAGCGAGGTCCAGGGGGCGGCCGCGCCGGGCGGCGGCGTAGGCGCGCACGCCCTTGACCTGCTTGGCGGAGTAGGCCGGCGGGCGCTGTTCGAGATCTCCGACCATTCCGGCCAGGGCGGCATCGACCGCCGCCGCCGACGGCGCCGGCGCCTCGCGCACGACGGCGCCGGTGGCATCGTCGGAGTCGGTCTCGGCGCCGAAGCGGATGGTCGCCTCGTACACCTTGGGCTCGGCGTCGAGGTACGGCACGAGGCGGGTGCCGCGGCCCATGAGGAGGACGAGCAGGCCGGTGGCGAAGGGGTCGAGGGTGCCGGCGTGCCCCACGCGCGGCTGTTCGAAGGCCCGACGCACCACCGCCACGACGTCGTGTGAGGTCATGCCGGCGGGTTTGTCGACGAGCAGCAGGCCGTCAGTCGTCCTGGGCTCCATCCACCGGCTTTCCTTCGCGAACCTTGGCGAGGAGCGACTCGATGCGGGCGGCGCGGGCGATGCTCTCGTCGAGCTTGAACGTGATTTCCGGCGCCAGCCGGAGCTGGAGCGCGCGGCCGACGCGGGAGCGAAGGTGGGGCGCGAGGCTGTCCAGCCCCTCGACCGTGGCCGCGCGCTCGGCCTCCGAGCCCATGATGCTCACGAACACCTTGGCGTGGCGCAGGTCACGCGTCACGTCGACGCCGGTGACCGTCACCAGCCCGACCACACGCGGGTCCTTCACGCCTTCGGCCAGGAACATGGCCACGACTTCGCGGATGGCTTCCGCGACACGGTCCGGCCGTCGATTGTCTGCGCTCATTGGCACTCATACCCCGTCCCCGCGCGCGGCAGCGCCACGCGCGGCGACCGATCAGGTGGCGGGCGACGAGCCAAGGGACCGCGCGATCTCCTCGGTCCGGTAGCACTCGATCACGTCTCCCACCTTGATATCGTTGAAGTTCTCGATGCCGATGCCGCACTCGAAGCCGTCCTTCACTTCCCGCACGTCGTCCTTGAAACGGCGCAGCGAGGAGATCGCGCCGTCGTAGATCTCGACGCCGTCGCGAATGACGCGGACGCGGCCCTGCCGATTGATCACGCCGCTGCGGACGTAGCAGCCAGCGATGGTTCCGATGCGCGACACCTTGAAGATCTCGCGCGCCTCGGCTTCGCCGAACACCACCTCGCGCCGTTCGGGACGCAGCATGCCCTCGAGGGCGGCGCGCACGTCGGCCACGGCCTCGTAGATGATGCGGTACAGCTTGATGTCCACGCCCTCGCGCTCGGCGGCGGTACGGGCGTTGTTGTCCGGTCGCACGTGGAAGCCGATGATGATGGCCCCCGACGCCTTGGCGAGCAGGATGTCGCTCTCCGAGATGGCACCCACGCCGCGGTGCACGACCTCGACCTGGACCTCGCCGGTGGAGAGCTGCTGGAGGGCGTCGGCCAGCGCTTCGGCCGGGCCGCCCTGGTCGGCCTTGATGAGGATGCGGAGCGTGCGTCGTTCACCGCTCGCCGCGTGCTCGATGAAGTCCTCGAGCGACACGCCGCGCGACGTGCGCCGGCTCTTGGCTTCGCGATCGAGCCGCTGCCGGCGCTGCGCGATCTCACGCGCGGCGGACGCATCGTCCACCACGAGCAGCTGGTCGCCGGCCATCGGCACGCCTTCGACACCGAGGACCTGCACCGGAATCGCCGGCCCGGCGTCCTTGACCACATTGCCGCGCTCGTCGAGCAGGGCGCGCACACGGCCCGAATGCATGCCGCAGATGAAGTGATCGCCCACGTGGAGCGTGCCGCTCTGGATGAGCACCGTCGCGACCGGGCCCTTGCCCGGATCGAGCTGGGCCTCGACCACCGACCCGGTGGCGCTCTTGCTGGGGTTGGCCTTGAGGTCGAGGATCTCCGCCTGCAGCAGGATCTGGTCGAGCAGTGTTTCGATGTTGGTGCCCTTCTTGGCCGAGATCTCGCTGGACAGCGTCTGGCCGCCGAACTCCTCGAGCACCACGCCCTGCTGCAGCAGGTCCTGCTTGACCTTCGCGGGGTTGGCCTGCGGGAGATCGACCTTGTTGATGGCGACGATCATCGGCACGCCGGCATTCCTGGCGTGCGAGATCGCTTCGATGGTCTGCGGCATCACGGCGTCGTCAGCGGCCACGACCAGCACCACGATGTCGGTGACCTGCGCGCCGCGGGCGCGCATGGCGGTGAACGCCTCGTGGCCCGGCGTGTCCAGGAACGTGATGGACTTGCGGTTGGGCAGCGACACGTGGTAGGCGCCGATGTGCTGCGTGATACCGCCCGATTCGCCGGCCACGACGTTGGCGCGCCGGATGAAATCCAGGAGCGACGTCTTGCCGTGGTCGACGTGGCCCATGATGGTGACCACGGGAGGACGCGACACGAGATCCTCGGGCCGGTCGGCGGGCTGGGCTGCCACATCCTCGGCCTGATAGGCGTCCTCGCGGACGGCCTGGAAGCCGAATTCGCCGGCGATGAGTTCGATCTGATCGAAGTCGAGTCGCTGATTGATGGTGATCATCAGCCCCAGATTCTTGAAGGCGAAGGACACGATTTCCGTGGCCGGCACCTTGAGGATCTGGGCGAGCTCGCTCACCGTGATGAACTCGTTGACGCGCACGAGCCGCTTCTCGCGCTCGGCCTCCGCCACGCGCGCGGCCTCGGCCTCCTCGCGGTGACCGCGGCGGGCGTCGCTCGACGAGCGCCGCGACGGGGCGCCGCGCATGGCCGCCATCGTCTTGGAGATGTTGGCGTCCACCGCCCCCTGGTCCACGGTGCCCCGGCGACCCTTCTTGCGGCGGGTCCGATCGGGGGCGCCGCCACCGGGCTTGGCCTGTCCCTTGTCCTCGCGCCGCGGCGGCGCGGCGATCCCGCCACCGGGCGCGGCCGACGCGACGGGACGCGGCGGCATGAACGACGAGCCGCCGCCCCCGGACCGCGGACGCGGGGCCCCGGGCGTGACCGGCCGCGGACGCGGGCGCTCGCGCCCCGACGGCGCTCCACCCTCGGGCCGCTGCGGCGCCGAGCGCGATTCCATATGCGTCATCGGTTCTTCGGCGGCCGCCGTCTCCGCCATCTCGTCGGAGCCCGTGAATGCTTCGGGGGCCTCGACTTCCGGCATCTCTTCGTACTGCGCCTCTTCCAGCTCGATCGCGGCCTCGGCGGCGAGCTTCGCGGCAGCGTCCGCCGCAGCGGCGGCCTCGGCGGCGGCTTCTTCCTCGGCGGCCTTGACGGCAGCCTCGGCGGCGGCGGCGGCGACGTCCGCTGCCTTGCGGCGGCGCCGGACGGGCGCGCCGGCGGCGGCCGGCTCTTCAGCGACCGGAGCGGCTTCGGCGGGAGCGGCGGCCGGCGGCTTGGCGTGGGTCGCCTTGGGCGCCTTCGCGGGCTTGGGAGCCGCCTTTGGTGCGGCGGCGGCGTCAGGCGGCGTGTCGGCGGCGGCCGTGCGGCGGCGGCGCGACGGGGCGGCGGGCGCATCCTTGCGCTCGGCGCGCACTCGCTTCTCCCGTTCCCAGCGCGCGCGGAGCCGTGCGACCTGGTCGTCGGTGAGCAAACTCAAATGGCTGCGCACGGGCACGTCCATTTGACGAAGCAGACCAACCACTTCGTCAGCAGGAATCCCGAACTCGCCAGCCAAGTCGTGTACGCGAAGCTTGCTCAATCCAGCCTCCTAAGTGGACTCCGGAGAGTCCGAGTTCACCACACCAAGAATACCCCTGGCGAGCTGGTGGTCGATGATTCCGACCGCCGCCGTCAGCGTCCGCCCCGTGACGGCCCCCAACTGCGCCGCCGCGAGTCCTTCGACCATTTTCACGCGCCGCCCGCGGAGGAGCGGCACCAGCTTGGCCAAGCTATTCTCCGACGCGTCGCTCGCCACCAGGGCCAGCGCCAGCGTTCCCCTCTTTGCCGCCCCCCGCACCTGCTCCACCCCAACCACCGCGTTTCGCGAGCGGAGGCCCAGCCCGACGAGGCCGAGCACCCGCCGCGCCTGATCAGGCGTCACGCGGGCGAGGCGCCGTCCGAGGGCGGCGCCTGGTCTTCGCCCTTGCCCTCCGCCGGCGAATCTCCCGGGGCCGCCTCGTCGGCGGGGCCCTCTTCCGTGGTCAACTCGGCGAGGATCGCCATCAGGCGGTCCGCGTCGTCGAGCGTGATGCCGGTGAGCCGAAGAAAATCGTCGCGCTCGAGATCGATGATGTCGTTGAGCGTACGATAGCCCGCCTCCTCGAGGATGGCGACCGTCGCCGGCGGCATGCCTTCGATCTCCGACAGCGGCACGTCGGCCACGTCGCTCTCTTCGGGCAGGGGCGCGAAGATCGCGCCCTCACCGCCGCGTTCGAGCCATTCGCGGCTGGAGTACAGATCGATCTTCCAGCCGGTGAGTTCGGACGCCAGGCGCACGTTCTGCCCATTGCGTCCGATGGCGAGGGAGAGTTGATCCTCGTCGACCACCGCCTGGATGGTCTTGGTCACGGCGTCGCTGAACACGCGGGCCACGCGGGCCGGCGCGAGCGCGAGCTTGGCGAACCGCTCCGGATCCGGCGACCAGGGCACGATATCGATGCGCTCGCCGCCCAACTCGTTGACCACGGCCTGCACGCGCGAGCCCTTGAGGCCCACGCAGGCGCCCACGGGATCGATGGCGTCGTCCCGGGAGAACACGGCGATCTTGGTGCGGCTGCCGACCTCGCGGGCGGTGGCCTTGATGTCGACGATCCCCTGCTGGATCTCGGGCACCTCGAGCTTGAACAGGGCCTTGACGAACAGCGCGTCGGCGCGGCTCAGGATGAGGCGCGGTCCCTTGGGGGTCTCCTCCACCTTCTTGAGGACGGCCCGCACGGGCTCTCCCTGATGGAAGTGCTCGCGGTGATTCTGCTCGCGATACGGAACGATGGCCTCCGCCTCGCGGAACTTGTTGAGCATGATCACGAGCTTGCCGCGCTCGATCTGCTGCACCTCGCCGGACAGGAGCTCGCCGACGCGCGAGGAGAACTCGTCGCGGATGCGGGTGCGCTCGCCCTCGCGAACCCGCTGGATGATGCGCTGCTTGGCCGCCTGCACCGCCGCCCGGCCGAACACGGCGAAATCGACGGGTTCTTCGAGCACGTCGCCGGCGTCGAATTCCTCGTCGTACACGCGGGCGTCCTCGACCGCGATCTCGCGGCTCGAATCCTCGACCACGTCGACCACGGTCTTGAGGAGGACGATCTTGATGTCGCCCTTGGCGTCATCGATCGTGACCTCAGCCTGCACATTGGCGCCGTATTTCTTCGCGAGCGCCGCCATGATGCCGTCCTGGAGGAGCCCGTAGAGTTCCGCGCGATCGAGCTGCTTGGTGCTGGACACCTCGCGGAATGCGGCCAAGATCTCTGCTGAGCTTACCATCCACGCATCCTCGTGATGGGCCGGCGACTCGCGCCGACCACCGTTGGTTGTCCCCGCGATGCCGCGGGCACCCATGCCGATCCGTTCATCCCGTTACACGCGGAACGCGAGCCGAGCCTCCTTCACCGCATCGAGGAGGACGCGTCGGCGCTCCCCCGATTCCAGTTCCAGTTCGATCAGGTCCGCACCGCCCTCCGCCTCCACGCCGACGATCCGAGCTTCGAACCGCCCCCCGTGAACCGGGCTCAAGACATTCGCCCACCGCCCGATGAACCGGCGCCATTCCGCCGCCGTGCGCAGGGGCCGCTCGCCAGGCGAGGACACCTGCAGATCGTAGCGGTCGGACAGGAGCGCACTGCCGTCCAGTCGCGCCTCGATGGCGCGGGATGCACGGGCACAATCGTCTACCGTAACCTTCTGGCCGTCACGCCGATCAATCCGGACCTCGATGAGGGGGCGCGACTTCGTGCCCCCACGCCGGAACTCGACAAGGTCAAATTCCAGCGCTCCAAGCTCTTGATTGACAAGACGTTCCAGCTCTTCGTTCACGCTATTTGGAAGGTACCCCTACAGAAACAAAAAATGTGGGGAACCTCCCCCACATTTCCGCGCGGCAACCACCGCGTGTGACTAGGAACCTACAGGATGTGCGTAGGTGAGTCAAGCGAACGCACCGAGGGGAAGGCCAGCACGGCGATCTGCCGGCCGGCGTCGCCGGCGCGATGCGAGAAGAACCGTTCGTTGTCGCATCGCGTGCACCACCGGCTCGTGGAAATCCTGATCACGCCCTGCGCGCGGGCGTGGCCCGCGATGAGCGCGCGGAGATCCACCGGTGTCGGACGAACCACCGCACGCCCGGTGAGCCGGGCATGAACGTCCGGACTGACCTCGTAACACCGGCCGCACACCGCCGGCCCGAGGTGCAGGGTGAGATCTCGCGGGGGGCACGCGAGGGCGGCGAGCGCCGCGATGCCCGCTTCGACGATCCGGGCCTCGGTGCCGCGCCAGCCCGAATGGAGCAGCGCGCACGCGCCCGAGGGATGGGCGAGGAACACCGGCACGCAGTCGGCCACCATGACGGCGGCCGCGGTGGCCGGCGTGGGCGGGCAGGCGTGGCCGTCGGCGCCGGGCGCGCGCAGCCAGCCCGACCAGCCCGGTGCATGCGTGATCACGCGGGCGCCGTGGACCTGCGCGGCCGTGGCCAGGCGGCCCACCCCGCGGGCGTCGAGGGCCGCAGTGAGGGCGTTCCAGCGCCCCATGACGTCCCCCACGGGCTCGTCGGTGGCGGTGCCGAAGCTGCCCGCGTCACGGGTGGTGGTGAACGCCACGAAGCCGAGCGCGGTGAGGTCCTCGACCGGCTCCGCGGCGGGCAACGCGGCGATCACGCGTCGCGCACTTCGACCCGCTCGATCTGCGCGCCGAGGGCGCGCAGGCGCTCGTCGATGCGCTCGTAGCCGCGCTCGATCTGCTGCACGTTGTGGATCGTGCTCTGTCCGTCGGCGGCGAGGGCGGCGAGGAGCATCGCCATGCCGGCCCGGATGTCGGGCGAGTCGACGCTGCCGGCGTGGAGTCGCGACGGACCGACGACGAGCGCGCGGTGCGGGTCGCACAGCACGATCCGCGCCCCCATGCCCACCAGCTTGTCCACGAAGAACATGCGCGATTCGAACATCTTCTCGTGCATCAGGATCACGCCGTGGCACTGCGTGGCGGTCACGATCGCGATGGACATGAGGTCGGCCGGGAACGCCGGCCAGGGCTGGTCTTCGAGCTTGGGGACGTGGCCGCCGAGATCGCTCTGGATGATCCGGGCCTGGTCGGCGGGCACCACGAGGTCAGCGCCGTCCACCTGGCAGGTGATGCCCAGGCGCTCGAACCCGATGCGGGTGGAACGCAGGTGTTCAACGCCGGCGCGCTCGATGCGGAGCGCGGAGTTGGTGACCGCGGCGAGGCCGATGAACGAGCCGACCTCGATATGATCGGGGCCGATCTCGTAGGTGGCGCCGCCCAGCGACCGCCCGCCGTCGATGGTCAGCGTGTTGGTGCCGATCCCGTGGATCTGCGCCCCGAGCGCGACGAGGAAACGCGCCAGGTCCTGCACGTGCGGCTCGCCGGCCGCGTTGCGGAGCACCGTCGTGCCACGGGCCGTGGCGGCCGCCATGAGGGCGTTCTCGGTGGCGGTCACGCTGGGCTCGTCGAGGAACACGTCGGCTCCGGTGAACCCGTCGACGCGCATCTCGTACTGCGTGGACACCGTGAACGTGGCGCCGAGTTCGCGCAGCACGTGGAAATGCGTATCGAGCCGGCGGCGGCCGATCACGTCGCCGCCGGGAGGCGGCAGGACCACGGCGCCGCTCCGCGCGAGGAGCGGCGCGGCGAGGAGGATCGACGCGCGGATGCGCGCGCAGAGCACCGGATCGAGCCGGGCGGCGTGCACCGAACGGGCGTGGACGGCGAGGGTGTTCCGATCCGACCACTCGGCGGAGGCGCCCACCGAGCGGACGAGCTCGACGAGGGTCTCGACGTCGCGGATCCGCGGCACGTTGGTGAGGGTCACCGGCTGTTCGGTGAGCAGCGTGGCGGCGATGATCGGCAGCGCCGCGTTCTTGTTGCCCGCGGGGCGGATGGTTCCGGAGAGCGAATGCCCTCCCTGGACGACGAACTGCAAGGCGCTCATGACGCTCGGCGATCGAAGGGACAGCGGACGGTGCGGCGACGGACGATGGCGAAGAATGACGGGCGCACGGAGGGTGCGTCAAGCGTGCGCCGGATCGCTTGACACGATGACGCGCACCTGCGTACGTACGTTCACCCACCCATGATGCCGGTCTTGATGGTGCGCGCGAGCGCTTGGCTGCTGCAGGCGGTGGCGACACTCCCGGATACGATCGTGACCCGGCAGATCGTCGCCCGCGGCTGGTTCGACCAGATGACCCACGTGGCGAGCGGCATTCTGACGCTCCTGCTGCTGGCGCTGGTGCTGCTGGTCTTTCCCGCGGCCTGGTACGTCCGCAATCGGTTCAGGCAGCTGGCGGTGATCCTGGACGGGTTGCGCCACGACGTGGCTCCGGTGCTCGAGCGCACCCGCGGCGTGATGCTGAACGCCGAGCAGATCTCGCAGACGGTGCGCGAGGATGTGGAGCGGCTGAGCGAGACGGTGGAGCAGTTCGACGCGCAGCTCCGGGAGATCGCCGATATCGCCGGCGCGCGGGTGCGCGACTTCGACGCGCTGCTCGGCGCCGCGCAGGAGGAAGCCGAGGACCTCTTTCTCAGCACGGCCTCGGCGGCGCGCGGGCTGCGGGCCGGCGTGCGGGCGATCAGGCGGCGGCGCTCGAAGGACGAGGCGCCGCCCGCGCTCGACGAGCCGGAGCCCGATGAGCCCGACGACGCGCCGGACGCCGATGCGCCCGACGATCCGGCGGATTCAGCGCCGCACTCGCGGGCGCCGCGGCTGCGCCGTCACCGGCGCCGCGGAACGTGACCGTGGGCCGGATCGCGGCGATGCTGGGGATCGCCGCGTTCCTCGTCGCGGCCCTTCCCCACCCCGCCCTGGCGTGGACCCCGGGCACGCATGTCTTTCTGGGCGAAGCCGTCCTCCGATCGGCCCAGTTCCTGCCGTCGTCGATCGCCGATCTCCTGCACGCCTTTCCGTACGATTTCCTGTACGGGTCGATCGCGGCCGATACGAGCATCGCCAAGAAGTACGCGCCGGCCGGCCGCCACTGCCATTCGTGGGAAGTGGGCTTCGACATTCATGAAGCGGCGGGCGACGAGCCGCTGCGCGCGTTCTCGCTGGGGTACCTGGCGCACCTGGCGGCCGACGCGGTGGCGCACAACTACTTCGTCCCCATGCAGCTCACGGTCACGTCGTCCACGTCATCGATCGGGCACAGCTACTGGGAGAGCCGGTTCGAAACGCATCTGGGCGAGCGATACAGCCGGCGGGCACGCGACCTGATCCTGCTCGATCACTCGACGTCGGATTCGTTGCTCGACCGCATCCTGAGCCCCACGCTGTTCAGCACGCAGACCAACCGGCGCATCTTCCGCGGCATGGTGCACGTGGCGGATTCCGAGTCGTGGCAGCGGATCTTCCAGTTGATGTCCGAGAAGAGCCGCTGGGACCTGCAGGATGCGGAAGTCGGAGGATACCTGGAGCGCTCGTTCGACTTCATCGTGGACCTGATGCAGCGTCTGGATCACTCCGACCCGTACCGGCTCGATCCGTCGGGCGACGAGCGCCTGGGGCGCGCCAAACGCGTGCGCCGGCAGGCCCTGCGGCTGGGCGGCGAGGAGGCCGTGCGGGAGCACGCCGTGGAACATTTCGGAATGCCGGCGGCCACGCTCACGTTCGCGCGATCGCTGCCTTCTCCGATCTACGACCCGAGCCGCGCCGCGAGCAGCTGAGCGAGCCGCTTGGGGTCGGCGCTGCCCTTGGATTTCTTCATCACGGCGCCGATGAGCACGCCCTGGAGTTTCTTCTCGCCCTGGCGGAACCGCTCGGCCTCGGCCGGCATGGCCGCGATGACCTCGTCGAGCCACGTCCCCAGCGCGTCGTCGTCGGAGACCTTCACGAGGCCCTCCCGAGCGGCGATCTCGGCCGGTGCTCCACCCGACGCGACCATGATGCCGAATATCTGCTTGGCGGCGGTGTGGCTCACCACGCCGTCGCGCACCAACCCGAGCAGCGCGCTCAGCGCGGCCGGCTGAACACGGAAATCGGCGATGTCTTCTCCGCTCGCTTTCAGCGCGCCGAGGACCTCACCCATGACCCAATTGGCGGACGCCTTGGCATCGCCATGGGCGCGCACCGTGGCCTCGAAATAGTCGGCCACGCGCGGGCTGGCCGTGAGCACCTCGACGTCGTACTCCCCGAGCGCGTAGTCGGCCACGTAGCGCGCGCGCCGCGCGGCGGGAAGCTCGGGCAGATCGCGCCGGATGCGAGCGACGAAATCGCCCGCGAGCACGAGGGGCGGCAGATCGGGTTCCGGGAAGTAGCGGTAGTCGTGGCTCCCCTCCTTGCTGCGCGCCGGCCGCACCTCCGCCGCCGCGCCGTCCCACAGCATCGTCTGCTGCTCCACGCGCCCACCGGCGTCGATCAGCGCGCACTGACGCACGAATTCCGCGTCGAGGGCCCGTTCCACGCCGGAGAAGGAGTTCATGTTCTTCACTTCGGTCTTGGTGCCGAGGGCCGCGTCGCCGTGCGGGCGCACGCTGATGTTCGCGTCCACGCGGAGCGAGCCCTCCTCCATGCTCACGTCGCTCACGTCCACGTACTCGAGCACCTGCTTGAGGGCGCGCAGGTAGGCGCCGGCATCGGCGGCCGAGCGCATGTCGGGCTCGCTCACGATCTCGATCAGCGGCACGCCGGCCCGATTGAGGTCGATGGCCGTGGCTCCGGAGAATCGATCGTGGATGGACTTGCCGGCGTCCTCCTCCATATGCACGCGGGTGATGCCCACCGATCGGTGGCCGGTAGCGAGCGCCCCGCCGGTGGCCAGCGGTTGATCGAACTGGGAGATCTGGTAGCCCTTGGGGAGATCCGGGTAGAAATAATTCTTGCGCGCGAACACGGACACGCCGTGCACCGTGCAGTCGATGGCGAGCGCCGCGCGCACGGCGAGTTCCACGGCGCGCGCATTGAGCACGGGCAGCGCGCCCGGCAGCGCCAGGCACACCGGACAGACGTTGGTGTTGGGCGGCGCGCCGAACGCCGACGAACAGGCGCAGAACGCCTTGGTCGCGGTCTTGAGCTGGACGTGGACTTCGAGTCCCACGACCATCTCGTACCGTTCGGCGAACGCCGCGAACGTGGAGGCGCTCATCGGTGCGCCTCCTCGCCGAGCGCGCGCTCGAGCGCGAACGCGGCCGAGAACATGCGCGCCTCGTCGAAGAGAGGGGCGATGAACTGGCCGCCCACGGGCAAGCCGTCGACGCGCCCGATGGGCTGCGACATGGCCGGCACGCCGGCGAGGTTGGCCGTGGCCGTGAAGATGTCGTTCAGGTACATCTCGTACGGATCGGTGGTGGCGCCGATGGGGAACGCCGGCGTGGGCGTGGTGGGCGTGAACAGGAGATGCACGCCGCTGGCGAACACGCGGGTGAAGTCGTCGGTGATGAGCTGCCGCACCTGCTGCGCCTTGCGGTAATACGCATCGTAATAGCCCGCCGAGAGCACGTACGTGCCGAGCATGATGCGCCGGGTCACCTCGGCGCCGAACCCCTGGGAGCGGGTGGCCTCATACATCCCGCGCAGCCCGTCGCCGTCCAGCCGCAGGCCGTAGCGCACGCCGTCGAACCGCGCCAGGTTGGACGACGCTTCGGCGGGCGCGACGATGTAGTACACCGGGATGGCGAGCGCCGTATGGGGGAGCGAGACGTCCCGGATCTCGGCGCCGGCCGCCCGCAGGAGGTCGAGCGCGCGTTCGCAGTGCGCCCGCACGCGCGGTTCGAGATCGGCCGGGAAGTATTCGCGCGGCTTGCCGACGACCAGGCCGCGCAGCGACGCGTGCGCGGCCGCGCGGTAGTCGGGCACGGGGCGGTCCACCGACGTGGCGTCATACGGGTCGCGGCCGGCGACGACGCCGAGCGCCAGTGCGGCGTCATCCACGCCGGCGCCGAACACCCCCACCTGATCGAGGGACGAGGCGAAGGCGACGAGGCCGTAGCGGCTGACCCGTCCGTACGTGGGCTTCACGCCCACCACCCCGCACAGCGCGGCGGGCTGGCGCACCGACCCACCGGTCTCGGATCCAAGGGCGATGCGCACGACGCCGGCCGCGACGGCGGCGGCCGATCCGCCGGACGACCCGCCGGGCACGCGGTCGGGGGCCACCGGGTTCCGGGTAGGGCCGTACGCGCTGTGCTCGGTGGACGAGCCCATGGCGAATTCGTCCATGTTCGTCTTGCCGAACACGACGGCGCCCGCGGCGCGCAGACGGCGGACGACGGTGGCCTCGTAGGGACTGACGAACCCGCGCAGGATGCGCGACCCGCAGGTGGTGGGCAGCGTCCGCGTGGCGATGTTGTCCTTGACGGCCACCGGGAAGCCGGCGAGCGGCCCGTCGGGGCTGGTGTCGGCGTCGGTGAACGCGGCGGCGTCGTCTCGCCAGGCGAAGATATTGAGGCCGTCGCGGCCGGCGTTCACCTCGTCGGCGCGGCGGGCCGCCGCCGCCACGGCTTCCCGGGCGGCGGCGCTCATGCCTCCTCTCCGGTCTCGTGCGTGGCGAGCCGCGGGACGAGGAAGAATCCGTCGCGCACGGAGGGCGCGAACTTTTCCGGTGCGCGATCGAGGGGATCGGCGGGGCCAACGTCCTCGCGCAGCGGCATGCCGGCGCCGGCCTCGGCGCTCGCGGCCTGCGAGGTGTCGACACGCGAGAGCGCGTCCATGTGCCCGAGGATCGTGTTGAGTTCGGCCACGAGCGCGTGGGCGCGTTCGTCGGTGAGCCCGAGCCGCGCCAGTCCCGCGATGTGCCGCACGTCGTCGAGTGAGACCGCCATCAGTCGATTCCGCGTTCGAGGTTCGCCTGCGCGACGACGAGCGTCTTGCGCCCGACGGCTTCGTCGTCGAAGTCCACGCGCGCCTTGGTCTGCGCGCCACTCCCCGTGATCTCGGCGATGGTCCCGGCGCCGAACTTGCGATGCGTGACGCGGGAGCCGACGGCGATGACCGCGGCGTCCTGCGATTCGTCCTCGACGTTGACCGCCGAAGGCACCGGACTGCCGGGGCGGCGGGCCGCGGCGCTGCCCGATGGGAAGATATCGTCGTCGTCGATGAGCGACGAGCCGTTGGACCAGGACCGGCCCACGGCGCCCCGGTCGGAGCGGCCGCCGAGGCCGGCCATCACCCCGCGCCCGCTGCTGCGGACGCGAATCGTCTCGCGCCGCTCGAGCATCCCATCGGGAATGGCGGTGAGAAAGCTCGACGGGCGGGACGGCATGAACTCCCCGTTGCGACGGCGCGATTCGGCATGCAGGAGATACAGCCGCCGCTCGGCGCGGGTGATGCCCACGTAGAACAGGCGGCGCTCCTCCTCGAGCATCGCCGGATCGTCGTAGGCGCGGGCGAGGGGAAAGAGTCCGTCCTCGAGGCCCCCGATGAACACCACGGGGAATTCCAGCCCTTTGGCATTGTGCAGCGTCATCAGGGTCACGGCATCGGCATCGGCGGCCAACTGGTCGACGTCGGCGACGAGGGTGGCGCGTTGCAGGAACACGTCGAGGGGCGTGAGTCCCACCTCCCCCTCGACGTCGGCCACCGTCTCCGATGCGCCGGCGATGAGTTCGCGCACGTTGTCCAGGCGGTCGCGCGCCACCTCCTCGCCCTCGGCGCGCAGGTGGTCGGCGTAGTGGATGGCCTCGACGAGGTCGCGCAGGAGCTCGTCCACGGCGGACTCGCGGGCCTGGTCGCGGAAGCGCGCGATGAGGGCGACGAAGTCGGCGAGGGCCGTCCGGGTAGCCGGGCGGACGCCGTCGAGCAGGTCGTCGCGGGTGGCGGCGGCGAACAGTGTGAGACCGGCGTGGCGCGCGCGCTCGGCGAGCATCTCGATCGTCGCGTCGCCGACGCCGCGGCGGGGGACCGCCACGGCGCGGCGAAAGGCCTCGTCGTCGGCGGGATTGGCGACGAGCTTGAGGTAGCTCATCACGTCGCGGATCTCGCGACGGTCGTAGAAGCGCACGGCGCCGATGAGCCGGTACGGCACGGCGTGGCGGCGCAGCGCCTCTTCCATGGCGCGGCTCTGGGCGTTGGTGCGGTAGAGCACGGCGAAGTCGCGCAGCTGCCAGTCGCTCGATCCGCGTTGACGGCGCAGCTCCTCGACCAGCCAGTCGGCCTCGTCGCGCTCATCGAGCGCGCGCACCGACACGACGCGGTCGCCGCCGCTCAAGGTGGCGCGGAGGGTCTTGCCCATGCGCCCGGCGTTGGCGGCGATCACGACGTTGGCCAGCGCGAGGATCGGCGGCGTGGACCGGTAGTTGTCTTCCAGTCGCACGACCTGCGCCTGCGGAAAATCCTTCTCGAAGTCGAGGATGTTGCGCAGGTCGGCGCCGCGCCAGCCGTAGATGGATTGGTCGTCGTCGCCGACGACGCAGACGTTCCCGTGCCCGCCGCCGAGCAGCGAGATCAGGCGGTACTGGGCGCGATTCGTATCCTGGTATTCGTCCACGAGCAGGTAGCGGAACTTGCGCCGGAGCCGGTCGAGCTGATCGGGATGGCGCTCGAGGATGCGCACCGGCAGCACGAGCAGGTCGTCGAAGTCGGCGGCGTTGGCGCGCTGCAGGGCGGACTCGAGGTCGGCGTACACCGGGGCGATGGCCCGGGTGAACGGATCGGCGGCGAGCGACGCGTATTCGTCGGGCGCGACGAGGGCGTTCTTGGCGTCGGAGATCGCGCCTCGCACGGCGCGGGGCGCGTACTGCTTGGGCGAGACGCCGTGGCGTTCCATGAGGCGCTTGAGGAGGGCGAGGGAATCGTCCTCGTCGTAGATCGTGAACGCCGGCGTGCGCCCCACGAGGTGGGCCGCGCCGCGCAGCATCCGGGCGCCGATCGCATGGAAGGTGCCGGCCCACATGCCGGCCGGCTCGTGGGCGAGGAGCGACGCGATGCGCTCGCGCATCTCGCCCGCCGCCTTGTTGGTGAAGGTGACGGCGAGGATCTGCGAGGGGGCCACGCCATGCGTCCGGATGAGCCGGGCGATGCGGCGCGTGAGCACGCGCGTCTTGCCGGAGCCGGCGCCGGCGAGCACGAGGAGCGGGCCTTCATGATGGAGAACGGCTTCGCGCTGCGCGGCGTTCAAGCCCTCGAGCAGCGCGTCGTCGGTGGGTTGCAGCATCAATGAAAGATAACGTCGAATGTCGCCCCGCGATCGGTGGACGCGAGCAGCAGCCGCCCCTGGTGGTTCTCCTCGACGATGCGCTTGGCGAGCGCCAAGCCGATGCCCCACCCGGCCTGCTTGGTGGAGAACCCGGGCTCGAAGATCCGGTCGCGCAGCTCGCGCGGAATGCCGGGGCCGTCGTCGCTCACGCGCAGGCGCGAGCCGCTCTCGGCCAGCCGTTCGGTGGAGATGGTGATCCGGCCGCCGCGGCCGGCGAGCGCATCGAGCGCATTCTTGACGAGCACCTCGGCCGCCCACTCGAGGAGCACGGCGTCGCCGGTCACGACGAGCGGCCCATCGGCGTGCTGCACGTCGATCACGATCGTGTTGGCCAGCGTGGGGACCCGCGCGCGGAAGTAGACCGCCAGGCGGTCGACCATGGCGTCGAGATCCACCGGCTCGCGCTTGGGCTCGCGGCCGATGCGCTCGAAGCGGTGGGCCACGCGATCCAGCCGGTCGAGATCGGCCCGCATGTGCGCGGCCATGGCGCGCGCGCCGGGATCATCCGCGCCCCGGTCCTCCAGCAGTTCGATCCAGCCGCCGATGCTCGACAGCGGGGTGCCCAGCTGGTGCGCCGACTCGCGCGCCATGCCGGCCCAGAGGTGCTCCCGCGCCGCATCGGTGCGGCTGCGGATGATGTACACGCCGGCGAGGAGCAGGAGGAGCGCCGTCACCGCCTGGAGCGGCGGAATGATGCGCAACCAGTACACGAGGGGCGTGTTGCCGTAATGCACCTGCCACAGCGTCTCGACCACGGGCGGATTCTGGCGGTCGAGCACGCCCACGTAGGCGCGCACGCGCGGGTCGGCGTCGCCCACGGAGTCGAACGGCAGGTTGGCGTGGAAGAGCGGCGTGCCCCCGCTGTCGGTGACGATGAGCGGAACGCCCTGTTCGCGGATGCCCTTGGAGATGTCGAACAGCGCCTGGAATGCCGCGTTCTCGCTCGTGTCGCTCAGCGCGCGATACACCCGCGAGTACATGCGGCTGGAGCGTTCCGCCTCGCCGCGGAGGGCCGTGACCACCCGCTGCGTGTAATACACGTACGACCCGAGCAGGAGAACGATGAGCGTGGCTACGAGCACTTCCGGCGCGCCGCGCCGCATGCGTATCACGCGAGCCGGTCCGTCCCCAGGTAGGGCCGCAGTGCCGCCGGCACCGCCACCGAGCCGTCCGGCTGCTGGTGGTGCTCGAGCAGACAGGCGATGGTGCGGGGAAACGCCAGGCCCGAGCCGTTGAGCGTGTGCACGAACCTGGGCTTCTCGCCCGGCGCCGGGCGGTAGCGGATGTTCGCGCGGCGGGCCTGGAAGTCGGTGAACGTGCTGCACGACGACACCTCGAGCCACGCGCCCACCCCCGGGGCCCAGGCCTCGAGGTCGTAGGTCTTGGCCGACGAGAAGCCCGTGTCGCCGGCGGCGAGCAGCTTGCGCCGGTACGGGATCTCGAGGCGTTCGAGCAGAGTCTCGGCGTGCCGCGTGAGCGCCTCGAGCTGGGCCTCCGAATCTTCCGGGGCCGCGTAGCGCACCAGTTCCACCTTGTCGAACTCGTGCGTGCGCAGGATGCCGCGCGTGTCCTTGCCCGCGGAGCCGGCTTCGCGCCGGAAGCATCGCGAGTAGGCCACGAAGGCCATCGGAAGCTGCGTCGCCTCGAGAATCTCGTCGCGGTAGAGATTCGTGACCGGGACCTCGGCGGTGGGAATGAGGAACAGGTCGTCGCCGCGCGTGGCGTACGCGTCGTCCTCGAACTTGGGCAGCTGGCCCGTTCCGGTCATCGTCGCGCGCGTGACGAGCTGCGGCGGCCACACTTCCTCGTAGCCGTGCTCGCGCGCGTGCGTGTCCATGAACATGGCGAGCAGGGCCCGCACCAGCCGCGCGCCCTGGCCACGGTAGACGGCGAACCCGGATCCGCTGATCTTCGCCGCCCGCGCCGGATCCAGCATGCCGAGCGCCGCCATCACGTCCCAGTGCGGCTTCACGCCCGCCGGGTCGCGGGGCGTGCCCCACGTCTTGACGATGACATTGCAGGCCTCGCCGCCCGCGGGCACCGCGGGCAGGGGGACGTTGGGGATATCGAGGAGCACCTGCTGCAGCGCCGCCTCGACCTCGGCCACCCTGGCCTCTTCGCCTGCGATCGCAGCGCCGATCGCGCGTCCGCGGGCGATGAACTCGTCGGCGTCCTCGCCGGCCCGCTTCCGCCGCGCCACTTCCTGCGACGTGGCGTTGCGCTCCGCCTTCTTCTCCTCGACCGCCGTGATCAGCGCCCGCCGCTCGCGCTCGAGCGCTTCACCCCGATCCACCACTCCCGCCAGCGCCTCGCCGGCGCCCCGGCGACGCATGCCGTCGCGCAGCACGTCGATCTGATCGCGCAGCATTCGGAGATCGTGCATGGATCACTTCGTGGGGACGCCGGGGGTGAGCGTGGTGTAGCCGCAGTTGGGGTCGGAGATCACGCGCGTGTACATGGCGCGGAGCAGCGGGTTGATGCTGTCCACCACGAACTTGGCATAGTAGGAACTGCCCAGCGAGTAGACCGTGCAGGTGGTCGCGTCGAGCACGTTCACCGCGACCACCTGCCCCACCGGCACGACGAGCGTCGAGTCGTAGGTGTACCCGCCCTTGGCGGCCTGCGTGTAGTCGTCGAAGATGCCCCCGATCTTCTGCAGACCCACGCTGTTCACGCTCGCGAGACCGCTGACCACGGCGCGCGCCGGGTAGATCACGATGCGGCCGGCGGTATCGATGTCGAGGGCGACGTTGAAATAGAAATTGGCATCCACGCTGACCGCGGACCCCGACAGGAAGTCGATCCCCGCAGGCGTGGCCGCCGGACTCCCGTTCAGCGCGTACACGGTGGGCGACGTGATCGTGGTCGGGAACTGGGCGGCCGGGGGCTTGAGGGCCCCGCAGCCCACGCAGAACGCGGCGGTGGCCGCGCCGAGAATCAGCGAAAATCTTGGCATTATCGGGGGCCGAGGAAACCGACCAGCAGGGGATGCAAGGGCGAAGGATACCGACTGCGCTGAGGGACTTCAAGCGATTGCGATCGCTTGACTTCGCCGTGGGGGATCTCTAGCTTCGCCAACACTTTCCAGGGAGCGGGAATGGCGAGCATTCGCGATCTCGTCGTTGCCATCAGGCAGCGCGAGGGGGTGGAGGCCGCGGTCATCCTTGGCCGCGACGGACTGCTGATCGACAGCCAGGTGATCGCAGGACTGGATCCCGAGGATCTTGCCGCCCGGATTCCGCCGATCCTCGCCTCGGCCGACGACCTCGGCGCCGCCAGCGGGCGCGGCGAATTGCGGACCGCCGTCCTCGAGCACCACGACGGCCTGGCCATCGTCTCGGCGCTGACCGCGGAGGCCGTGCTGTTCGTGCTCCTCGCGCCGGGCGCCAATGTGGGGCAGCTGTTGTACGAGTTGCGCCGCAATCGAGAGCACATCGCCGCGCTCGTCTGACCCGTGCCGTCTCCCCGACCGATCTGCCATGTGCTCGTTGCCGATGACGAGCCCCACATCGGCCGCATCATCAAGATGAAGCTCGAGCAGGGCCCGTTCCGGGTCTCGCTCGCGTACGACGGCCGCGAAGCGATGGCGCTGCTGGAGCGCGAACCCGACATCGAGTTGGCCCTGCTCGACGTGATGATGCCCCACCTGAGCGGCCTCGAGGTGCTGGCGGCGATGCACGCCGACGAACGGTGGCGCGACATCCCGTGCATCATCCTCACCGCGGCGGGCGAGGAGGAATACCAACGACGCGCGATGGCCATCGGGGCGAGTGATTTCTTCACGAAGCCGTTCAGCCCGAAGCGGCTCTACGCGCGGGCCGCCGAGCTGGTGGGACTGACCGCGGAGAATTCCGGCGTGGACATCGCATGAGTCGCTGGGTTGTGGTATTGGCGGGGGGGATCGGGTCCCGCTTCTGGCCGCTCAGCACCCCCGACCGCCCCAAACAGCTGCTGCCGCTGGTGAGCGGCCAGTCGCTGCTCCGCGACACGCTGGATCGCGTGCGCCCGCTGGCCGACGCGGCCCACACGCTGATACTCACCAACGCGTCGCTCGTTCCCGCGATCGCAGCGCTGGCGCCGGAGATCCCGGCCGGCAACCTGATCGCCGAGCCCCGCCCGGCGGGGACGGCGGCCGCGCTGGCGTGGGCCGCGCACCACATCGCGACCGTGGACGGCCCGTCCGCCACGATGCTCTCCGTGCACGCCGACTGGGCGGTGGCCGACGCCGACGGGTTCCGCCGGACGCTGACCCGGGCGGCCGAGGCCGCCGAGCAGCACCGGAGCCTGGTCACGGTGGGGGTGGTCCCGTCGCGGCCGGACCCCGGGTTCGGCTACGTGCAGCCGGCAGCGGAGATCTCCCCCGGGGTGCGGCGGGTGGCGCGCTTCGTGGAGAAGCCCGATCTGGCGCGGGCCACGCAGATGTGCGCCGACGGCTACCTGTGGAATTCGGGCATCTTCGTATGGCGCGTGGACGACTATCTGGCCGAAGTGCACGCCCACACGCCCGAGGTGGCACCGGCCCTCGACGCCCACGGGGACGACCTGGCGGCCTTCTTCGCGCGCGTCGCCACGCCGATCTCGGTGGACGTGGGGGTGATGGAGCGCAGCGCCCGCGTGCTCGTGCTGCCCGGCGATTTCGGCTGGGACGACATCGGCGTATGGGGCGCGCTGCGGCGGGTGCGCGCGCTCGACGCCGCCGGCAACGCGCTGGGCGGCGACGTGTATGCCGTGGAGGCGCACGACAACGTGGTGCTCGCCGAGCGCGGCACGGTGGTGTTGTACGGCGTCCGCGATCTGGTGGTGGTCACGTGCGACGGGATGACCGTGGTCACGACGGTCGACAAGTCGCACACGCTGAAGGACCTGCTCGCCCAACTTCCGCCCGCGGTGCGCGACCGGCCATGAGCGAACTGTTCCTGTACGACGACGCCCGGGCGCGCCAGTTCGAGCCGTTCGCGCTGAGCCGTCCGATCGGCGAGTTGCGGTCGGGAGCGCTGCTCCTGCGCGAGCGCTGGGAAACCGCGATCGGACGTCCGGCCGCCGGCCTGGTGAGCGCCCCGCACCTGGCGGCGTTCGCCGAGGACGATTCGCCGCGCGTGGTGCGCGACGCGCTGCCGGCCGGGACGATCCTCGCCAATGCGCGCTGTGCGGTGGCGCTCGCTCACGCGCCGGACGCCGACGTCTGGCGGTGCGATGGGCGGGTGGCCGCGGTGCGCCTGCGGTGGCCGGTGGCGCTCGACGAATTGCAGGAGGGGGAGCGCGCGCTCGAGACGCTGGCCGCGCCCGAGGGCCGGAGCGCCCAGGTGCACGGCCGGTGGATCGACGAGATCTGGCACTTCATCCGGGATCTGCCGGCGCAGCTCCTGGAGGACATCGCGGCGCTGAGCGACGGCGCGTCGCTGCTGAGCGCCACGCACGGCGCGCGCGCCGGCGAGCACCCGGTGTTCGTGGAGCGCGACGCCGTGGTGGAACCGATGGTGATGTTTGACGTCACGGGCGGCCCCGTGCTCATCCGGCGGGGCGCGACCGTCCAGGCGTTCACGCGGATCGTAGGGCCGTGCGTGATCGGCAAGAACTCCGTGGTGGGCGGCGGCCGCATCGCCGCCAGTTCGATCGGCGAATCGTGCCGGGTGCACGGTGAATTGAGCACGTCGATCATCCTCGGCCACAGCAACAAGGGGCACGACGGATTCGTGGGCCACTCCTACCTGGGCCGCTGGGTGAACCTCGGCGCCGGAACGATCACCAGCAACCTCAAGAACACCTACGGGTCGGTGGCGCTGTGGACGCCCACCGGTCTGCGCGACAGCGGGATGCAGTTCCTGGGGGCGATGATCGGCGACCATGCGAAGACGGGGATCGGCGTCCGGCTCACCACGGGCACGGTGATCGGCGCCGGCGCGAACATCTTCGGCGGCGGGGTGATGCCCAAGGTCGTGCCGCCGTTCGCGTGGGGCGACGCCCCGCCGTACGCCACCTACGAACTTCCGAAATTTCTTGAAGCCGCCGAGCGGATGATGCAGCGTCGGGGCGTGGTGATGACCGACCGCACCCGGGCCCAGCTCAGCGCCGCGCACGTCACGCGCTGGACCGCGAGATAGCGATGCGCGTCTGGGTGCTGGGCAGCGGCAGCGGCGGCAATGCCGTTCTCCTGGAAGCCGGGGCGGGCCGCATCCTGGTGGACGCGGGGTTCGGCGTGCGCACGCTGGCCGGCCGTCTGGCCGCGATCGGGGTGGCGCCGGAATCCATCGAGGCCTGTGTGCTCACGCACGAGCATACCGACCACGTGAAGGGCGCCGCCGCGGCGGCGCGCAAGTGGGGATGGGCGGTGCACGCGACGCGGGGAACGATCGCCGGGACCCCCGATCTGGTCGGCGCCCGCGTGCACCCGTTCGCCGCCGGCGCGTCGCTGGCGTTCAGCACCATGGACGTGGCCACCGTGGGCACGCCGCACGACGCCGCGGAGCCGGTGGGCGTGGTGGTCACGGCGCGGGCAACGGGCGAGCGCGCCACGGTGTGCACCGACATCGGGCACGTGAGCGACGGAGTGCGCGCGCTGTGCCGCGACGTGGACCTGCTGATCCTCGAGTCGAACCACGACGAAGGGATGTTGCGCGCGGGGCCGTATCCGCCGGTGGTGCAGGCGCGGATCGCCGGGGACCGCGGCCATCTGGCCAATCGCCACGCGGCGGCGCTGATCCGCGACAGCATGACGCCGCGGCTGCGCCACGTGGTGCTGGCCCACCTCAGCCAGAACTGCAACGCCCCGGCGCTGGCCCGTGAGACCACGGAGCGTGAGGTGAAGCGCACCGTGTACCGCGGGGAGGTGACGACGGCGCTCCCCGACGCCGTGATCGGGCCGTTCGCCGTGGGCCGGCCGGCGACCGCCGCCGCGCCGCAGTACCGCCTCGATCTGTAGCGGCGGTCGCGGCGCGGCGCGCCGGCACGCGCGAACGGGGCGGAGCCGCTCGCGCAGCCCCGCCCCGCCCGTTGTTCACAGAAAGCTGATACCTGCCAGCCGACTGCGGTGTGGCTAGTACATCCCGCCCATGCCACCACCGGCCGGAGCGGCCGGCGCGCCACGCTCTTCCTTCTTCTCGACGATCAGCGCTTCGGTCGTCAGGAGGAGCCCGGCGATCGACGCCGCGTTCTGCAGCGCCGTGCGGGTGACCTTGGTCGGATCGATGACCCCGGCCTGCACGAGGTTCTCGTACGTGTCGGTGAGCGCGTTGTACCCGAACGCGTCATCCTTGGACGCCCGCACCTTCTCGACCACGATCGAGCCTTCGCCGCCCGCATTGAACACGATCATGCGGATGGGCTCTTCGATGGCGCGACGGATGATGTCGACGCCGATCTGCTCGTCGGCCTCGCGGGTCTTGAGGCCCTTGAGCGCGCGCTGGGCACGGATGAGCGCCACCCCGCCGCCCGGGACGATGCCCTCTTCGACGGCGGCACGCGTGGCGTGCAGCGCATCCTCGACGCGGGCCTTCTTCTCCTTCATCTCGGCTTCGGTCGCGGCGCCGACGTTGATCACCGCCACCCCGCCGGCGAGCTTGGCCAGCCGCTCCTGGAGCTTCTCCTTGTCGTAGTCCGACGTGCTCTTGTCGATCGCGACGCGGATCTCGGAGATGCGACCCTCGATCTTCTTCTCATCGCCGTTGCCGTCGATGAGCGTGGTGTTGTCCTTGTCCACGACGACGCGCTTGGCCCGTCCGAGATCGCCGAGCACGGCGTTCTCGAGCTTGAAGCCGACGTCCTCGCTGATCACCTGGCCGGCGGTCAGCACGGCGATGTCTTCGAGCATCGCCTTGCGGCGGTCGCCGAAGCCCGGCGCCTTGACGGCGCACACCTTGAGCGTGCCGCGCAGCTTGTTGACGACGAGCGTCGCCATGGCCTCGCCTTCGATGTCCTCGGCGATGATGAGCAGCGGCTTGCCCGTCTGCGCCACCTTCTCGAGCACCGGAAGCAGGTCCTTCATCGCCGAGATCTTCTTGTCGTGAATGAGGATGTAGGCGTCTTCGAGCGCCGCTTCCATCTTCTCGGGATCGGTCACGAAGTAGGGCGAGACGTAGCCGCGATCGAACTGCATGCCGTCCACCGTCTCCAGCGTGGTCTCGAGGCCACGGGCCTCCTCGACCGTGATGACGCCGTCCTTGCCCACCTTCTCCATCGCTTCGGAGATGAGCTTGCCGATCTCGGCATCGTTGTTCGCCGAGATCGTGCCCACCTGCGCGATCTCCTTCTTGCCCGACGTCGGCACGCTGATCTTCTTGAGTTCCTCGATCACGGCCGTGACGGCCTGGTCGATGCCGCGCTTGATCGCCATCGGGTTGGCGCCGGCGGTGACGTTCTTGAGGCCTTCACGGAAGATCGCCTGAGCGAGCACCGTGGCCGTGGTCGTGCCGTCGCCGGCGTTGTCCGAGGTCTTGGTCGCGACTTCCTTGACCATCTGCGCGCCCATGTTCTCAATCGGATCGGCGAGCTCGATCTCCTTGGCCACCGTGACGCCGTCCTTGGTCACGGTCGGGGCACCGAACTTCTTGTCGATCACGACATTCCGTCCCTTCGGGCCGAGCGTCACCTTCACCGCTTCGGCGAGCTGATCCACGCCGCGCTTGAGCGCCGCGCGGGCGTCCACGTTGAAGTGGAGTTCCTTTGCTGCCATGGTCTGATTCCTCTACAAGCGAGAATTGGTTGGAAAAAAGGGACTCAGCCGACGACCGCGAGTACGTCGGACTCGCGGAGGATGAGCACCGGCTCACCGTCGACCGTGACTTCGGTGCCGCTGTACTTTCCGTACAGGACCTTGTCGCCGACCTTCACTTCCATCGGAACGCGCTTGTCCTTCTCGTAGCGGCCCGGTCCGACGGCGATGATCTCGCCCTGCTGCGGCTTCTCCTTGGCGGTGTCGGGGATGTAGAGTCCGCCGCGCATCTGCTCGGCCTCTTCCATCGGCTTGATTACGACGCGATCCGCCAGCGGCGAGACCTTCACGCCTGAAGCGCTCTTGGTTGCCATTGGTACTGCCCCTCCGACTGAAGCTGGTGAGGTGATGGGTGTTGTCCTGATGTGTTAGCACTCACACGTCCCGAGTGCCAATCAGGGGGAAAGGTAGCCGCTCCGAGGGCGACATGCAAGGCGGTGACCGGTCAGCTCCTCGCGGCTATCTGCTTCGATTGTAGCGACTTACGTGCCAGAAAGACCCGCCAAAATTGCCACGACACGCCGTCGGGTTGGCTTGCCGGGTGCCACCTAGGCAGTCAGAAGCCCGAACGCCAGGTCCAGCCCGGTCAGGGTCAGGTACGGATCGATCACCTCGAACGACCGGCAGAGATCCCGGAACGCTTCGGCCAGCCCGCCGGTGGCGATCACCGTCGGGGTCTCCTTGCCCGGCCACTCGGCCTTGATGCGCGCCACGAGGCCGTCGATGGAGTCCGCGGCGCCGAACATGACGCCGGCGCGGATGCAGGCTTCGGTCCGCGTGCCGATCACGCGGTCGGGCGGCACGAGCTCGGTGGCCGGCAGCTTGGACGTGCGCCGGAACAGCGTTTCGGCGGACGTGCGCACGCCGGGGGCGATCACTCCGCCCAGGAAGACGCCGTCGCGAGTCACGCAGTCGAACGTGGTGGCGGTGCCGAGGTCCACGATGATGGCGTCGCGCTTGTGGATCTGGCTGGCGGCGAGCGTGTTGACGATGCGGTCCGCCCCCACGGTGAGCGGCTCATCCACCTGCAGGCGGATCGGGAGCTTCGCGGTGGGGTCGATGACGACGAGGCGCGCGTGCGAGATCCAGCGTTCGCAGGCCTCGTGCAGCGGCTGCGTGATCGGCGGCACGACCGATGCGATCGCCACGCCGGTCACCGCGCCGTGGTCGAACCCGTGGCCGGCGAGCAGGGCGCGGAGCAGCACGCCGATCTCGTCGGGAGTCCGGGCCACGTCGGAGGTGATGCGCCAGTGGCCGCGCAGTTGGCCGGCGTCGAACAGGCCGACGGTCGTTTCGGTGTTACCCACGTCGAAGACGAGATTCACACTTCCTCCAGGAGAACGAGCGAGCCCGCGCGCACCGCGTGCGCGCCGGCGCCGGTATCGATCACCACGGCGCCGGACGCATCGATTCCGGTCACCGTGCCCCGCGCCGGCTCGACGCACCGCCGGCCCCGCGCCACGTCCCGCGCCGCGTAGGCGGCGAGTTCCTCGGCGCGGAGCCCGCCCGACTCGGCGGCTGCGGCTCGCAGCGCCGGCACCAGCCGCTGCAGCACCGCCACGCGCGAGACGCCGGCCCGGAGGGCCGCCGCCTCGGGCATCGCGTCGGGCGTTCGAACATTGATGCCGAACCCGACGGCGATCCAGTCCAGCCGCTGCTCCCGCCACCGCGCCTCGACGAGGATGCCGGCCAGCTTTCGCCCGTCGACGTAGAGGTCGTTGGGCCATTTGAGGCCGATCGGGGAGCCGGCGAAGGGCGCGAGCGCGGCGGCCGCGTGCAGTCCCAGTCGCAGCGACAGGACATCCACGGCGCGCGGATCGCGCGGCCGTTCGATGAGGGTGAGCCAGATGCCGCTCCCGCGCTGCGACACCCAGGGGCGTCCCTGGCGGCCGCGGCCGGCCGTCTGTTCATCGGCCAGGACCAGCGTGCCCGCGTCGGCCCCCTCCGCGGCGCGCGCGTGCGCGACGTCGAGGGTCGAACCCACCGTGTCGAACAGTTCGAGCGCCGGCACGCCGAGCGCGCCGGCGAGCGCGTCGGCCGCGACGCCGTCGTAGCGGAGCGTGGGGACCATCGCGCGATCGGTCAGGCGAGGGCCGTGGCGTAGAACCGCTCGTAATGGGCCACGATGTCGTTGAGGGCGTAGCGCCGGCGCGCATCGGCGGCGGCCGTGCGGCTCATCGTGGACCACAGGTCGCGATCCTTGAGGATGCGCAGCGCGGCATGGGCCATCGCCTCGACATCCCCCACGTCGCAGAGGGCGCCCGTCACTCCGTCCTGCACCACCTCGGGCAGGCCGCCCACGTTGGCGCCGATGACGGGCGTGCCGGTGGCGAGCGCCTCGAGCGCGCTCAAGCCGAACGATTCGCGATCGGTGGGCAGCAGGTAGAGGTCGGCCGACGCGAGCAGCGGGGCCACGGTCTCGATCTTCCCCAGGAACATCACGTGCTCATGGACGCCGAGCCGGCGCGCTTCGTGCTCGGCGACCACGCGATCGGGCCCGTCGCCCACCATGACGAGCACGCTCGGCAGTTCGGCCGTCACCCGGGCGAATACGCGGACGATATCGACCACCCGCTTCACGGGCCGGAAGTTGGAGATGTGCATGAGCACGGGGCGGCCGTCGCCGAAGGCGCCGCGCGCCGCCGGATAGCGCGCCCGGTCGTAGACGGTGGGATCGATGAAGTTGGGGATCACCTCGATGCGGCTTCCCGTGCACCCGAACGCCGTGACCGTCTCGCGCTGGAGGAACTGGGACACCGCGGTGAGCCCGTCGGACTTCTCGATCGAGAACTTGGTGATCGGATAGAACGACGGATCCTGGCCCACGATGGTGATGTCGGTGCCGTGGAGCGTGGTGACCACCCGGATGTCGGGGCGCGCCGGGTGGAGCATCTCCTTGGCGATCCACGCGCTGGTGGCGTGCGGGATGGCGTAGTGGCAGTGCAGCAGGTCGAGCCGGTGCGCGAGCACGACCTCGTGCATGCGCACGGCGAGCGCGAGGTCGTAGGGCGGATACTCGAACAGAGGGTAGCGGCCCACGTCCACTTCGTGGAAGTACACTCGCGGCAGGAACGCCGGCAGGCGGAAGGGCTGGCGGTACGAGATGAAGTGCACCTCGTGTCCCCGATGGGCAAGCGCGATGCCGAGTTCGGTGGCGACAGCGCCCGAGCCGCCATAGGTGGGATAACAGGTGATGCCGATCTTCACCGCCTCATGCCTCCTCGTCGCCTTGCCACCACCGTTCGATGACCGCCTGCCAGTCCGGCCGTGCGGGATCGAGGGTCGTCACCGGAGCGCCGCGCAATTGATGCCGGAACCAGGTGCGCTGCCGCTTGGCATATTGCCGCGTCTCCACGACCACCCGCGCCCGTCCTTCGGCGGGCGACAGTTGGCCTTCCGCCACGGCACGAATCACGTTGTACCCCGCCGCGTTCCACGCCGGCGCGCCCCGAGGCACGCTGGCCGCGAGCCGGCGCGCCTCGTCCAGCCATCCCGCGTGCAGCATGGCGTCCACCCGCGTCTCGATCCGCGCCGCGAGCACGGCGCCCGGATCCACGAGAAGATAACGCGCGCTCCACCGCGGCGGGCGCGCCGCCTCGCGATGCAGCGTGCTCACGCGGCGGCCGGTGAGGAGGGCCACCTCGATGGCGCGCAGGAGCTGCGTGCGGCCGAGGTGCGCGCGCGCCGGGTCGAGCACGGCGCCCCAGCGGCGCAGGGCATCGATCGGCATCGGCGCCAGCACGCCGGCAAGGGCGCGGCGGCGTTCGGCGTCCAGCGGCGGCTCGTGGAACAGCGGGCCGAACAGCGCCCGCAGATAGAATCCGGTGCCGCCCACGATGAGCGGCTCGCGCCCCGTCCGCGCCACATCGGCGAACCAGCCTTCGGCGTCGGCGGCCCAGGCGGCGGCGGAGTAGCGCGCCGTGGGATCGAGGATGTCGATGCCGTAGTGCGGCACGCGCCGACGTTCGTCGGGCGACGGCGTGGCCGTGCCGATATCGAAGCCGCGGTAGATCTGGCGCGCGTCGGCGCTGATGATCGACGCCCCGAACCGTTCCGCGAGCCAGAGCGCGATCGCCGACTTGCCCGCCGCCGTGGGGCCGCAGATGACGCGGCGCCTATTTTCTTCCAAACCGCCGCTCGAGTTCGTCCCACGAGAGGAGGACCACGGTGGAGCGTCCGTGGACGTCGTGCGCGGGAAGCGTGGTGCGGCGCAGGTCGACGAACAGGGCCCGCATCTCGCCGGGCGACAGCGCATCGCCGGCCTTGATCGCGGCCTTGCAGGCGATCGTCGCGGCGAGCCGCTCGTGGCGCTGCGCCACCGCGGCGAACCGGTCGCCGGTGAGCGCGTCGAGCGTCTCGCGCAGACACCGCTCGGGATCGAATCGCGGGTGTGGCATGGGCACGCTCCGCACGATGAGCGTGTGGCCCCCGAAGCCCTCGATCTCGAAGCCCAACTGCTCGAACGCGGCCCGGTTCTGCTCGAAGGCTTCGGCCTCGGCGGGTCCCAGGTGCAGCGTGATCGGGAACAGCAGATGCTGGGCCGGCGCCTCGCCGCGCGTGAGCGCGCCCATGAACGCCTCGTAGAGCACGCGCTCGTGCGCCGAGTGCTGGTCGATGAGCACGACGCCCCCGTCGCCCTCGAACATCAGGTACGTGCGACGGAGCTGCACGAGCGGCGGGATGGGTTCGGCGTCCTCGGGCTCGCGCTCCACCGGCGGGGCGGGCTCGGCGCGTTCCGCCTGCGCGTCGGCGAACAAGCCGTCCGGCGCGGGCGGCTCGCGGCGCAGCGCTTCCACGTCCACGGGGGAGAAGGCGTCGCGCGGGGCGGCGGGAAATGGAATGGGCGGGCGTCCGATCACGGCGCCGGCGCCGATCGTGCCCAGCGCGCGGCGCACCGCGGCTTCCACGGCGCGCTCCACGGGCCAGCGGTCGCGGAATCGGACCTCCGCCTTGGCGGGGTGCACGTTCACGTCCACGGCATCGGCGGCCACCTCCACATCGAGGAACAGCGTGGGGCGCACGCCCGCGGGAATCGTGGACTTGAATGCCGCCTCCGCGGCGCGCACGATGCCCGGGTCGCGCACGGCGCGGCCATTGACGGAGACGAAGACCCGCCGCCCGGCGATCCCGACGTCGGCCGGCCGCTCGACCAGCCCCGAGACGCGCGTGCTGCCGCTCACGTCGTCGACCTCGAGGAACCGTTCGGCGTAGGTGCCGCCCCAGAGCGCCGCGAGGCGGGCCCGCAGCGACGAGGCCGGCGGCAGCGCCATGACGCGCTTGCCGTCGTGGTGGAGCGTGAGCCGCACGTCGCGCCGCGTGAGCGCGATGCTGGTGATGGCGTCGACGATGGCTCGCCATTCGGAGCGCGGGCCGCGCATGAACTTCAGCCGAGCGGGCGCATTGTAGAACAGGTGGGCCACCGTCACGGTGGTGCCGCGCCGGCGGGCGGCGTCGGCCGTGTCGAGCACCGTGCCGCCGGCGGCACGCACCCGCGTGCCGCCGCCGTCGGCGGCCGCCGTCTCGATCTCGAGGTGCGATACCGAGCAGATCGCGGGCAGCGCTTCGCCACGGAATCCGAAGCTGGCGACGCCCACCAGGTCGGACGCCGCGCGGATCTTGGAGGTGGCATGGCGGGCCAGCGCGAGCACGGCGTCGTCGCGTCCCATGCCCCATCCGTCGTCGCTCACGCGAATGCGCTGTCGGCCGCCCTCCTCGACGTCCACGTCGAGCGAGCCGGCGCCGGCGTCGAGGGCGTTCTCGATCAGCTCCTTGACCACCGATGCCGGGCGCTCGACAACCTCGCCGGCGGCAATCTGGTCGGCCACGGCGCTCGGCAGGATGGCGATGCGGGAAGCGCCGAGCGGCATCGGGTCTGGTGTGGCGGACATCGCGTGGAAGCTACCGGATTGCGGCCGCGAGCGTCAATCGAGGGACGGTAGCGGCGCGTCGAGCGCCACGAGTTGTTCGTTGGCCATCCAGCCTTCGCGTCCGCCGTCCAACTGCACGCGCGACCACGCCCCCTGGCGCCCGAGCACGCGCACCATCTCGCCCACGACCACGGTGGGCCCGCGATCGGCGCCGAGGGCCGGATCGTCGCTGAGCGTCACACTCGTGCGCGCCACCGCCACACCGCGTGCCGAGAGGCGCGCCTGCAGCGAGACGGCACCCAACCCGACCAGCGCCGCGCCGACGGCCAGCGGGACGGCCCAGCCGGCGGTCCACGGGGCGCGGCGGCGCACGGCCGGGTGCCAGGCCACGCACGCCGCCAGCCACCCCAGAGCCATCAACAGGATCGCCGCGTCGAGCGGCACGGGCGGCGCGTAGCCGGGCGATAGCGCGCGGATGCCGTGCACGAGTCCCAGTCGGCCGCGCACGTCGCCGGCGAGCGGCTCGAGACCCAGGGCTCGCCGCCATCCGACGACGGCGTGCACGGTATCGCGCCCCGCCCACGCCGCGGTGCCGAGGTTGGCCCATCCGTCGGCGGCGCGTGGCTCGGCGGCCACCACGCGCGCGAACGCATCGCGGGCGGCCACGAAATCGCGGCGCTGGTACGCCGCCACGCCGGCCCGGAACGTGTCGGCCGGCGTCCCGCTCTGCAGCGCGTGCACCGAGGCGGCGAGGCCGACCGCGGCCACGAGGACCAGCGCCATCGCGCGGAACGGCAGTTCGCGCCGATCCAGCGCCTCCTGGTCAATGCGACGCACGAGCGCGACCGCGGATTCGCCGGCGCCGGGCACGAGCGGTGTCTGGCCAGAGAATGCGGCCGCATCGAGCTCGCGGAGCAGCTGTTCCGCCTGCGCCGCCGCGTCGGTCGACACACCGGCCAGCCGCAGCGCGTGGCGGAGCGCATCCGGCCTGGTGAACGCGTCGGAGTCGAGCGCCAGCCGCTCGCCAAGCACCGATACGAAAGCGCGGCGCAGGGCGCGGCCGTCGGGATGCGGGCCGGCGGCACGCACAGCGTGATCCATGCGCGCGGCGGGCTTGAGGGGCCGCGGCGCACGGCGCCGGCGCGAACGCCAGCGCGCGCCCACGGCGGGGAGCGGCGCCATGGCCAGCAGCAGCCAGAACGCGGGGTGCGACGACAGTGGCTCGCCGATCGCGCCGCGATATTCGGTGCGCAACGGCAGGACTTCCTGGCGGCGCGTGGAATCGACGGCGGCCAGCGTTCCCGGCCGGACGGCGACGCGGAGGCTCGACGACATCGCCACCTGGTAGCGGCGCGCCGCGGGATCGAAGTAGGCATAACGCACGGCGGGCAGCACCTGATTGCCGGCCACGCGCGGCGTGACCACCCAGTCGAAGTCCTTCGACCCGCCGATCCGGCGTCCCGTGGTATCGACGCGGACGCGAACGTCGGACGGCACGGCCGACGCCCAGGGGATGTCGAGGCGCGGCCGTGGATAGAGCTTCACATTGCCGCTGCCGGACACGCGCACGGTGAGGGTGAGCGGGTCGCCGACGCGCGCCGCCGGCTCCAGCCGGGCGCTCACCTGCAGGTCGCCCACCGCGCCGTCGAAATCGGCGGGGCGACCGGCGGCGGGCGGATCGACGGCGATCAGCACGGCGCTGTCGGTCTGCAGTTCGTGCGACTCCTCGCGACTGAAGAAGCTCGCGCCCACGGGCAGCGAATACGTGAGCTGCGCGGGCGGAATGACGATGCGTCCCGCCTGCAGGGGGAAGATCGCCCGGCGATAGACGAGGGCATCGAAGCAGCGCGAGGCGCCGCCCGGCGCGCGCTCGGTGCCTCCGGCCGCGAGATCGTAGGCGAGCACGGACTGCATGTCCGGCGGATAGAACGTGGGATTGCGCCGGAGGCGGCGGCGCATCGCGCTGTTGAGGAACACGGCCACGTCGTAGTTGGCCTGCTGGCCCACGTACACGGTGTCGGGGCCGGCGGCCCGGAGATCGGCTTCGCCGTCGGCGTCGATGCGGGCCCGGGTGAGCACGGCCGGCACGGCATCGCCCGTCGACGGCATGACGACGACGCGCATGGCCTGCGACCGCGCGACGGTGGCGCCGAGTCGTGCCTCGAACGCCGGGATCGTGTACGTGCCGGCCCGGTCGGTGACCAGCACGTAGCGATATTCGACCATCACCGACGGCACGGCGCGCGAGTCGCGCGCCACGCTCGGCATCGTGGCCGACCGCATGAGGTCGAACGGCTGGAACGACGGGACGACGACGCGCGGCAGGATCGTGCCCGGCGCCGACACAGCCACGGACACATCGAGCGGCTCGCACGCGCCGACGGTATCCGGTGCGTGCGCCACGATGGCAAGCTGGGCGATGAGCGCCAATCCGAGCACGTCTACCAGTCCTTGCCGCCGGGCGGCGGCTCGGCGCTCGTACGCCGCTGCTGTTGCCTGGCCTCCACGTCGCGTTCCTCGCGCGCTGCGCTGGCCAGGAGCTGCGCGGCCTGGTTCATGCCCAGGCCGCCGCTGGGATTCTGCGACGATTCCGGCGACGGGCTGCCATTGCCCCCGCCGCCCCCGCCCCCGCCGCCCCCGCTCTGCTGCTTCTTGTCGCGCAGCGCGAGCTCGTAGTTCCACTTCGCGTCGAGCTCGTCCGGGCGCAGCAGCAGCGCCTTCTTGTACGTCGCGAGGGCCGCCTGCACGTCGTCGCTGCCGTTGTCGGGGCCGGCGGCGAGGCCGCGACGCAGGTGGGCGAGGCCGAGGTTGAACAGGGCGCGGAACCGCAGTTCCGCATCGGGCAGATCGACCACGCGCTCGAGGGCGTCCGTGGCCTGCTGGATGGAATCGGCGGCGAGCGACGCCGTGCCGTAATCGTAGATCGTCTGGGGCCGCACGTCCCCCTGTTCGATGGCGCTCCGGTAGAGCGCCACCGCCTCGGGATACTGCTTGGCCCGGTACGCGGTAGCGGCCGCGGCGGCCTGACGGCTGCCCGCGCACCCCGAGATGACCGCCACGAGGATCAGCGCGGCCACGGTCGCCGCGGCCGGCCCGCGTAGGGGATCGCCGCGTCGCCGCCGGTCGGTACGCGCGACCAGGAACGCATCGAGCAGCAGCAAGAGGACCGCGGGCAGCAGGAAGAGTTGGTAGCGCGGCGTCCGCGTCTCGGCGCCCACCGACGTGCGCTGCTGCGTGCGCAGCGTGGACAGCGCGTCGCGGATGCGGGCCGCCTTGTCGGTGGCCGCGGCGTCGATGAACGTGCCGTGCGCCGCCTGCGCGGCGGCCTGCAGCATGCCCGGCACGTAGTGCGTGATCACCACCTGCCCGCGGTCGTCCCGCTTGACCGTCATCGTGCCGTCGGGCGCCCGCACCGGGATCGTGGACCCGGCCGTCGTGCCGAAGCCGACCGTCACCAGGCTGATGCCCTTCTCGCCGGCACGCCGCGCTTCGGCCACCACGTCGGCCTCCGGCTCGAACGCCTCGCCGTCGCTCATGACCACCAGCGCGCGGTCGGCGCCGCTGCTGCCGAGCGACAGCAGGTCGGTGCCCTGCCGGATGGCCCGCGACAGCGAACTACCCGGCTGCCCGACGATCGACGGGTCGAGGTTGTCGAGGAAGAGATCGAGGGCCCCCTCGTCCACGGTGAGCGGCGACAGCACGTAGCTGCGTCCGGCAAACACGATCAGTCCGATGCGGTCACCCGGCGACATGGCGCGCAGCCGGCGCACCTCCTGCTTCATCCGCTCCAGCCGATCGGGGCGGACGTCGGTGGCGCGCATGGAGAGCGACACGTCGAGCGCCAGCACCATGTCGAATCCGCGGGTCCGCGTGACGTTGCGCTCGAGCCCCCAGCGCGGCCCCGCCAGCGCCACACCGGCCAGGGCGCAGGCGCCGGCCAGGCGCGCGGCCCGCCAACCCGCGGACTGCGCGAGCGCGCCAGGCATCAGCCGCGAGACCACGTCGAGGTCGCCGAACCGCTCGAGCCGGGCGCGCCGCCGCCGTCCGCCCCGCAGCAGCACGACGCCGACGGCCGCCGGGAGCAACACCGCCAGCGCAAGGATCCACGGGTAGTCGAAGGTCACGGCAGCGGCGCCTTCCACGCGACGAGGCCCAACTCCAACGTCAGGCCGAGCAGCGCCAGCCCCAGCGGCCAGCGATAGAGTTCGGTGTACCGCACGTACGTCCGGGTCTGCACCGGCACGCGCTCGAGTTCGTCGATCTGCTGATAGATGCGGCGGAGCGCGGCGGCGTCGCGAGCCCGGAAGTACCGCCCGCCGGTGATGTTCGCCACGTCGGTGAGGAGCGACTCGTCGATCTCGACCGGACGATTCTCATAGCGCAGACCGAACAGGCCGCGCCCCACGGGCACCGGCGCCATGCCCTCGGTGCCGACGCCGATCGTGTAGATCTTGATGCCGAACGCCGCCGCGGCGCGGGCCGCCGTCCGGGGATCGATCGCGCCGCGGTTGTTCACGCCGTCGGTGAGCAGGATCATGACGCGCGACCGGCCGGGGGCGTCGCGCAGCCGGTTGGCCGCCGTGGCGATGGCGGTGCCGATGGCCGTGCCGTCCTCGAGCTGGCCCGCCTGCAGATTGTCCACGGCCGCGTTGACCACCGGATAATCCGTGGTGAGCGGCACCTGGGTGAGCGCCTCGGCGGCAAACGCGACGATACCGATCCGATCGCTCGTGCGCTCGGCGATGAACTCCTTGACCGTGCGTTTGGCCACTTCGAGCCGATTGTCCGGCTGGAAGTCCTGCGACAACATGGAGCTCGAGAGATCGATGGCGATGACGATGTTGATGCCCTCGCTGGTCACGTTCTCCGCGCGCGCGCCGGCACGCGGGCGGGCCAGCGCGACCACGGCGAGCAGGATCGCCAGGTTGCGCAGCGCGACGATCCAGCGCGTGACGCGGCTGTGCCGCCCGGCGACGGCGGCGAGGACGCTGACGCGCGAGAACACGATGCCCGCGCGCTGGTGGCGCCGGTACCACCACCACCAGACGGGAAGCGCGAGGAGCAACCCCAGCGCCGCCGGCGTCACGAACTCCACGTGCGGGATTGTCATCAGGCCGCCTCCGACTGCGGCGGCGGCGCGGACGCGACGTGCTCGTGGGCCACGACCGCCTGCGCCTCACGCCCGAGCTCGAGCGCCTGCTCGGTGGTCAGGGTGCGGCGCGCGAACTTGATCAGGTCGGCCTCCTGCAGCAGCCGATGCAGCGACTCGTGCGGCACCGCCGCCGCGTCGCGGAGTTCGGCGGCGAGTTCCTCCGACGTGAGCGAGAGCGTGGCCAGCGGATACCGCGCCACCAGATAGTCGCGCAGCACCTCGACGACGAGCGCCACGTAGCGGCCGCGCTCCCCCGCCTCGACGAGGCCGAGGGCGGCGACGCGCGCGAACTCCCGCTCGGCGCGCGCGAACGGATCGACGCCGGGCGCCGAGGGCAGGCCGCCGCGCCCACGACGGCGCCAGGACACCCAGAGCAGGAACGCGATGAGGGCGAGCACGCCGAGGATCCACCACGGCACCGCCGGACTCACCAGCAGATCGCGCGCCGGCTTGGGCACGCGGAGCGACGAGTCCCCCGGGAGCACGCTCTTCACGAACACCGTGAGGCCGGCCAGCGGCACGAGGGTCTGGCGCCCTCCCGCCTCCACGATCACGTCGGGGAGTCCCACGCGGAGCGTGCCCACGTCCCACGCCGCGAGCCGGTAGCTGGCCGTCTGATCGACCGCGCCCGCCGTGTGGGCGTCGGTGACCACACGCGGATCGAGCGCCTGCACGCTGCCCGTCGAATCGGGGCCCGGGGGGAAGATGATCGTCGCGCCGGCGGCGGCCCGCACCCGGACCTCGACGCGGAACGGCTGGCCGACGGTGACGGTGTCGGGGCGAATCACCGTGCCCGACCGGGCAGGCCCCTGGGCCCGCGCGACGAACGCCGGAAGGCCCACCAGCAGGAGCGCGCCGCGAAGTCGCACGGCTAACGCCTCCAGGCCCGCGTTTCGCGCGTCCGGAAGAACCGGAGCAGCGGCTCGATGATCGGCGCTTCGGTGCGGATGGGCACCTCATCGATGGCCAGGCGGCGCAGCAACCGCTGCCGGCGCTCGCGCTCGGCGTTCACGCGCTGCGCGTACGCGGCGCGCACCAACGGATCGCTGGTATTCACGTCGATCGTCGCCCCCGTCTCGGGATCGACGAGGCGGGCCAGCCCGACGTCGGGCAGCTCGACCTCGGCGGGATCTTCCACCGTCACGGCGACGACGTCGTGGCGCTGGGTGAGCAGCTTGAGCGGACGCTCCACGTCGGCGCCGAGGAAGTCCGAGACCACGAAGATGATCGCCGTATGGGAGAGCATCCGTCCCAGATACCCGAGCGCGCCGCCGACATCGGTGCCGCGGCCCTGCGGCTCGAACACCAGCAGGTCGCGCAACACGCGGAGCGCGTGCCGGCGTCCCTTGCGCGGGGGCACGACGTGCTCGACGCGGTCGGTGAAGAACACCGTGCCCACGCGGTCGTTGTTGCGGATGGCCGACATCGCGAGCACGGCGGCGAGTTCCGCGGCCACCTCGCTCTTGAACCGGCGCCGCGTGCCGAACCGCTCCGAGCCCGACAGGTCCACGGCGAGCACGACCGTCAGCTCGCGCTCCTCGATGTACCGCTTGACGTACGGCCGCCGCATGCGGGCCGTGACGTTCCAGTCGATGGTGCGCACCTCATCGCCCGCCTGGTACTCGCGCACCTCCGAGAATTCCATGCCCTGCCCCTTGAACACCGACCGGTATTCCCCGGCGAACAGCGAATTCACGAGGCCGCGGGTACGCAACTCGACCAGCCGGACCTGCCGCAGGATGTCCGGGGAGACGAGCGCCGTACGCGAGGCGGCGGCCGTGGTCATGGACTCTCGATCTTGGCGAAGATGCGGCGCACGATCTCTTCGGTCGTGATCTCCTCGGCCTCGGCTTCGTACGTGGTGATCACCCGGTGGCGGAGCACGTCGGGCCCGATCGCCTTCACGTCGTCCGGGGTCACGAAGGCGCGGCCGCGCAGGAACGCATGGGCGCGCGACGCCTGGGCGAGGGCGATCGTGGCCCGCGGGCTGGCGCCGAATTCGATGAGCGGCGCGAGATCGGGCAGGCCGGCGGCCGCCGGGTCGCGCGTGGCGTGGACGATGTCCACGATGTAGTCCACGATCCGGTCGTCCATGTACAGCTCGGCGATGCGCCGCCGCGCCTCGAGAATCGCCTGGGGCGTGGCCACATGCTCGACGGCGATCGGCACGCCGCTCGCCATGCGGCGCATGATCTCCTTCTCCTCGTCGCGAGTGGGATAGCCCACGCGCAGCTTGAGCATGAACCGGTCCACCTGCGCTTCGGGGAGGGGGTACGTGCCCTCCTGCTCGATGGGATTCTGCGTGGCCAGCACGAGGAACGGTTCGTCGAGGGTGTACGTGGCGCCGCCGATGGTGACCTGCTTCTCCTGCATCGCCTCGAGGAGCGCCGCCTGGACCTTGGCCGGGGCGCGGTTGATCTCGTCGGCGAGGATGATGTTGGCGAAGATCGGCCCCTTCTTCACCACGAACTGCCCCGACCCCTGTTCGTACACCTGCGTGCCGAGCACGTCCGCCGGCAGCAGGTCGGGCGTGAACTGGATGCGCTGGAACGTCGTGTCGATCGTCTCGGCGAGCGTGCGCACGGTCAGCGTCTTGGCCAGTCCCGGAACCCCCTCGAGCAAGACGTGGCCGCCCGTGAGCAGGCTGATCAGCAGCCGCTCCACCATGTAGTCCTGGCCCACGACCCGTCGCGCGACCTGCGCCGTGACGTCGTGCACCAGGCGAGAATCCGCCGACGAAGTGTGCTGTGGTTCCACGGCCGCTCCAACGAGGGGTGGGTGTGCGAAGGCGTCCCGATCTGTACCCCGCCGCCCGACGGCGGTTCTATCCGTTCAGCGCTCGACGTGCTCGGCGAGCGCGTTGATCACGGCCGCCTCATTGGGCTTGAGCGGCCGCGTCGCCCCGCTCGGCAGCGACCCCAGCTGCACCGGCCCGAACCGCGTGCGCACCAGACGGTCGACGTCCAGGTTCAGCGCCTCGCACAGGCGCCGGACCTCCCGCGTCCGCCCTTCCGCGATCGTAATCTCGAATGCCCACCGGCCGTCGGCCAGTCGCTCCGCCGCCGCATGCCGCGCGGTGACCATGCCATCTTCCAGCGCGACCCCGGTTTGCGCAACGCGGGCGGCCGTCTTGGCGTCGCCACGCACCGTGGCCACGTACGTGCGCTCGATCTCGCGACTGGGGTGGGTGAGGGCGTGCGCCGCCGCGCCGTCGGTGGTCATCAGCAACACGCCTTCCGTCAGGTAGTCCAGGCGCCCGACGTAGACCAGCCCCGGCACCTTGGGCACGAGGTCGAACACCGTGCGGCGGCCGGCCGGATCCGATTTCGTGGTCATCACGCCGGACGGCTTGTGCAGCACGATCCACGTGGCCGCGGCGGGCGCCGCCACGGCGCGCCCGTCGACCAGAATGCGGTCCACGCCCGGGACGACGCTCTGGCCGATGCGCGCCACCACGCCGTTGATCGTGACGCGGCCCGCCGCGATCAACTCCTCGGCCCGGCGCCGCGACGCGACACCCGCGCGCGCCAGCGCGCGCTGGATGCGCATCGGAGAGTCCGTCACACGGCCTTCGGTTCGGCACGCAGGGCGATCGCGAGCTCGTCGGCCCGCGGCAACTCCTGCAGATGCCGCAGGGCGAAATGTTCCAGGAACAGCGGGGTCGTCCCATACAGCAGCGGGCGGCCCAGTCCCTCGGCGCGCCCCACCACGTCCACGAGCCCGCGCTCGTGCAGCGACTTGAGGACGCCGCCCACGTTCACGCCGCGGATCTCCTCGATCTCGGCGCGGCCGATCGGCTGGCGATAGGCCACGATGGCCAGCGTCTCCAGCGCCGCCGCCGACAGCCGCTGCGGACGGGCGGCCAACTGCGCGCGCTCGATGGCCTCGGTGTACTCGGCGCGGGTGAGGATCTGCCAGCCCCCCCCGATCTCCACGAGTTCCACGCCGTGACCGTCCACGTCGTAGTGCTCGCGCAGCGTCTCCAGCTCGGCCGTCACGACGGCGAGCGGGGCCTCGGGATCCAGTTCGGCCAGTTCGGCGAGCGGAATCGGTCGCGCGCTCGCGAACAGCGCGGCTTCAAGCAGCTTCGCCAGCGGCGTCACGCGCGATCTCCACGTCTGCAAAGGGTTGGGGTTGGTTCACGCGCAGCTCGCCGACCTTGGCCAGCTCGAGCAAACCCATGAGCGTCGAGAGGACGAACGACGGCTCGGCATCGCGTTTCACGATCTCCGTCCACATGATGCGGGCCCGGAGCACGAGTAGGGCGCGGATGATGGCCACCGCCGCCGGCACGTCGAGCGGCCGGGAGACGACGTCGTGGACGGAGGGCCGCCGCGCCGCACGCAGCACGCGGTCCACCGCCGAGAGCAGCTCGCTCAGCGAGAGCGCCAGCGGCGCCGGCGCCGAGGGGGCGTTGGGCAGCACGAAGGCGCGCGCGAACTGGTTGCGCCGCTCCTCGCCGCGGTGTTCGAGCAGGTCCACGACCTCGCGCATCTGCTGGTACTCGAGCAGGCGGCGCACGAGTTCCGCGCGCGGATCCTCCCACGCTTCCTCGCCGCTGCGCGGCAGGAGCATCTGCGCCTTGATGCGCAGCAGCCGCGCCGCCATCTCGAGGTAGTCCGCCGCATCGTTGAGCCCGAGCGTGCGGATGCGCAGCAGGAACTGTTCGGCGATGCGGGCGATCGGGATGTCGTAGATGTCGAGTTGCTCTTCGCGGATGAGCGACAGGAGCAGGTCGAGCGGCCCGGAGAACGCGGTGAGTTCGACGACGAACGCCGCGTCGCCGCTGGGCGACTCGAGGGTCAACTGCGCGTCGCTCATCGCGGCGCCCACTGCTGCGCGTTGGGCATCATGAACGGATCGACGGCCCTGAGCAGGAAGTCGCTGACGTGCATGGCCGGCTGCATCCAGAACGAGAAGAAGGGCCCGCCGAAGTACAGCAGCACGACGAGGACGATGATCCCGTAGCGCGACAGCGCCTGATAGCGCAGCGACCACGCCGGCGGCAGCAGGTACTTCATCACGTGCGAGCCGTCGAGCGGAGGAATGGGAATCAGGTTGAACGCGATGAGCACGAGGTTGATCCAGACGCCGTAGGTCAGCATCACCTGCAGAATCGCCACCGTGTCGTCGAGCGGCGTCACGTAGCGGCCCACGAGCCCCACGAGCGCGATCGCCGCCGCGCAGCCCAGCGAGATCACGAGATTGGCGCTCACGCCGGCCAGCGACACGATGATGTCGCCGCGCTTGAAGTTGCGGTAGTTGCGCGGGTTCACGGGCACCGGCTTGGCGCCACCCAGGATCACCTGCCCGTGCGACACGATCCACAGCATGACCGGCAGGAGGATGGTCATGAACGGATCGATGTGCCGGATCGGGTTCCAGGTCAGGCGCCCCAACTGGTAGGCCGTAGGGTCGCCCTGCCGGAATGCGGCGTAGCCATGGGCGTATTCGTGCGCGATCACGGAAAACAGGAGGATCGGCGCAACGAAGAGAAAGCTCTGGAGTGTATTCAACGGCGGGTGCGAGAGCGCGGGGCGAGTCGCTGACTCGCGCGTGGACGTGGCGCGTAAGCTAGTGATGCCGGTGAAGGGTGTCAAAGTACTGTGGCGTCACGACATCCGGCGTTTCACCGCGCTTGACTTTACCCCGCGGCGGCCCTAGGTTCCTCGCTTCGCGCAACCGCGCGAATCGACCGGCAAAATTCGGAGAATTTCGTGCCAAAAATCGCATCCGCGAAAAAGAACATGCGGAAGTCTCGGGCCGCGACGGTGCGCAATCGCGCCCAGCGCGCGGCGCTCAGGACCGCGCTGAAGAAAGCCAAGGCCCCCGGGGCATCGCACGCGGACAAGATTGCGGCCGCGACCCTGGCTGACCGTGCCGCCCGCAAGGGACTGATGCACCGCAACGCCGCCGCCCGCCACAAGAGCCAGATCGCTCGCAAGGCGTAACGCAGCGGACGAGATCGCCAGTAGCACAAAAGGGCTGCGAGAACATCGCAGCCCTTTTTGCGTGGCCCCGGCGCCGGATCAGAGCGACGCCAACTCCGCGCCGCACCGCTCGCAATACCACTCCGTGGGGTAGTTCATGGCGGCGCATTCGGCGCACTTGAGCGTCTTCGGCTGCTCCACCGCGCCGGACGGCCGCAGCACGATCGGGTTGTTGGCCGTGACGTTCGCCGCGAACGGACGTTCCCCGCCCCGCACCGCCTCCGGCACCGACCCGACGATCCCCGATGTGGCGTCCGCCGGATCCTCGCGGATGAACTCGCGCTCGTGCGACACCCGGCCGGCCCGCGACACCAGCGACTGGCCCAATCCGTCGCTGTCGTCGTGCATGACCGCGGCGTCCGGCGGCGGCGAGGGCGCGATGGGCGTGCTGGAGGCGTACGGCGACACCACGGACTTGAGGAACGCCAGCTCATCGAACGCCGATCGGGCGGGCGGCGTGGGCTGCGGTTCCGGTCCCTGCGGAGCCGGCGTGGACTGCCGCGCCGCCTCGGGGTCCGGCATCGCGGGCTCGGTCACGATGCCGGAGTCCGTGGCCGCCTGCGGCCGCGGCGCCGGCTCCGGCGCGACGGCGACCGGCGGCGCCATCGCAGCACCGAGGAGGTCATGGACGCGGTTGAGGTCGGCGCCCACCACGGCCTGCTCGGCGGCGATCTCGGCCAGCGTCTGGTCGGCCTCCCGCGCCGTGGCTTCCCAAGCGTCGGGCGACAGTTCGCCGACGTGCGCGCGGAGCTCGGCCTCGGCCCGCTCGTCGCGCCGGGCCTGTTCCTGCGCGGACAGTTCGCCCAGCCGCGCCGTGTACTTCTCGGCCTGGGCCTCGAGCTCGGTGGCATGCGCCTTGAGTTCGTCGACGACCCGCTGCAGGCGCCCTTCGTAATCCAGGCGCACGCGCTCGTACACGTGCAACGCCGTGGATTCGCGGCGGGCCTCGAGGGTGGAGAGCCAGGCCTCGAACTTGGCCCGCTCTTCCATGAGCGCGGTCACGACGTCGAGCGGCGACCCCGGAGTCTTCCGGGTCATGCGATCACCCGGGCCGCGGCGGCGACGGCGCGGAGCGCGGCCGCCTGGTCGTCGGTCAGCTGGCGCACGCGCCCCAACTGCCGCGCGGCGAGCAGAATGCGCGCCGCGTGCTCGAGGCTCTCCATGCGCTGGTACGCGATGGTGAGGGACGGACCGACCGTCGTCGCACCGTGATTGGCCATGAGGAATGCGTCGTAATGCGGAAGGAAGGGTTCGAACTGGTCGGCGAGGGCCTCGCCGCCGGGCGTCACGTACGGGACGAGGGGGACCCCGCCCATCTGCAGTATCACTTCCGGCAGCACCGGCGCCAGGAAATCCTCGCCGGCAACGCCGAATGCCGTCGCCGTCGGCGGGTGGGCGTGCACGACTGCATGGACGTCCGGCCGCCGTCGGTAGATGCGCATATGCATCCGTACCTCAGACGACGCAGGGTGGTTCCCGGAAACGTGCCGGCCCTCGGCATCCACCACCACCAGGTCCTGGCCCTGCACCTCCCCTTTGGACCGGCCGGCCGGGGTGATCAGGATGCGGTCGTCGCCCAGGCGGACCGAGACGTTGCCGTCCGGGCCGGCGATGAGGCCGCGCGCGTACAGCCGCGCGCAAACCCCGACGATCTCAGCCCGCCCCTCGGCCTCGGCGGCCATCGATCACCCGGTCGCGCGATGGATGACCTGGCCCTCGACGAGGGTGTAGTGCACGCGCCCGGCGAGGGTCATTCCGGCGTAGGGCGAATTGCGGCCCTTGGACTTGAAATGCGCCGGATGCACCGTCCACTCGGCTGCCGGGTCGAACACCGTGATGTCGGCGGCGCTCCCCGTGCGGAGCGTGCCGCCCGGAAGGTGGAAGATCCGCGCCGGCGCCACCGACATCTTGTCGATGAGCGTCACGACGTCGATGATGCCCGGCTTCACCAGCCACGTGATGTTCACGGAGAGCGCCGTCTCGAGGCCCACGATGCCATTGGGCGCATCGGCGAATTCGCGTTCCTTCTCGTCGTAGTGGTGCGGCGCATGGTCGGTGGCGATCACGTCGATGACGCCGTCGCGCACGGCCTGTTGCAGCGCCTCGACGTCGTCGGCGGTGCGCAGCGGCGGATTCATCTTGGCGTTGGTGTCGTACCCCTCCACCGCCGCTTCCGTGAGGGAGATGTGGTGTGGGCAGACTTCGGCCGTGACGTTGATGCCGCGCTCCTTGCCCCAGCGGATGAGGTCCACCGATCCGCGCGTGCTCATGTGGCACAGGTGGACGTGGCCGCCGGTGCGGCGGGCGAGGAGAATATCGCGGATCGCCATGATCTCCTCGGCCTCCGAGGGAATCCCCTTGAGGCCCATCTTCGCGCTCATCAGCCCTTCGTTCATGGCCCCGCCGGCTGCCAGCGTGGGCTCCTCGCAGTGATCGGCCACGGGGATGCCGAAGGTGCGCGCGTACTCGAGCGCCGTGCGCATCATGTGCGCGCTGGCCACCGGTTTCCCGTCGTCGCTCACCGCCACCGCGCCGGCCCCGACCATCTCGCCGAACTCCGCCAGCGCGAGCCCCTTCTGGCCCAGCGACACGGCGCCGATGGGATAGACGCGAGCCGCCCGGGCCCGCTGCCCCTGACGCACGATGAACCCGACGGCGGCCTGGTTGTCGGTGACCGGGTCGGTGTTCGGCATCGCGCAGACCGCGGTGAACCCGCCGGCCGCGGCGGCACGCGCTCCGGTGGCGATGGTCTCCACGTCCTCGCGCCCCGGCTCGCGGAGGTGGCAGTGCACGTCGATGAATCCGGGGGCGACGACGAGCCCGGTGCAGTCGATGCGTTCGGCATCGGCGCCGACGCCGTCGCCCAGGCGCGGGCCCACCGCCACGATGCGCCCGTCCTCGACGAGCACGCCGGCCACCTCGTTGATCCCCTGCGAGGGGTCGACCACGCGGCCGCCGTGGAGGAACAGGGCGCGGCTCATCGCGCCCCCCCGCCCTTGGCGGCCTCGGCCAACTCGGGGCGGCCACCCGAGAGCAGATACAGCACGGCCATGCGCACGGCCACTCCGTTGGTTACCTGGTTGAGAATCACGCTGAATGGTCCGTCGGCGACGTCGGAATCGATCTCGACGCCCCGGTTCATGGGACCGGGGTGGAGGATCAGGATGTCCCGGCCCACGCGCTCCAGCCGCTCGCGCGACACGCCGAACACCCGGTTGTATTCGCGCAGCGACGGGATGTATCCCGCCGTCATGCGTTCCAGCTGCAGGCGCAGGATGTTTATGGCGTCGGCCCACTCCAGGGCGTCTTCGATATGGTCGAACACCGTGACGCCCATCTCGTCGATGGCGTTGGGGAGCAGCGAGCGGGGGCCGCACACCGCCACCTGGGCGCCCATCTTGGAGAGCCCCCAGATGTTCGAACGAGCGACGCGCGAATGGAGCACGTCACCGCAGATGCACACCTTGAGGCCGTCGAGCTTCTTGAAGTGGTCGCGCAGGGTGAGCAGGTCGAGCAGTCCCTGCGTGGGATGCTCGTGGGTGCCGTCCCCGGCGTTGATCACGGTGGACTCGATGCGGTCGGCCAGGAACTGGGCCGCGCCCGAGGCGCCGTGGCGGATCACGACCATGTCGATCCGCATGGCCTCGAGGTTGCGCGCCGTGTCGACGAGGGTCTCGCCTTTCGTGACGCTCGACCCCGACGCCCCGACGTTCACGGCGTCGGCGGACAGCCGCTTCTCCGCGAACTCGAACGACACGCGGGTGCGCGTGGACGCTTCGAAGAACAGGTTGACGATCGTCGCGCCGCGCAGGGTCGGGACCTTCTTGATCGCGCGCTCGCTGATCTCCTTGAACGGTTCGGCAGTATCCAGAATGAGCGAGATCTGATCGCCGGTGAGCGGCTCGAGCCCGAGAAGGTCCTTCCCGAGCGGGCCGGTCACGCGCCCTGCTCCGGCAGCACCTGCACCACGGCATCGCGTCCGTCCAATTCGGCGATCATCACGTCGATGCGGCCGCCCGGCGGCACGGTGAGCGTGCGGCCCACGATGTCGGCGCGAATCGGCAGCTCGCGTCCGCCGCGATCGATCAGCACGGCGAGCCCGATGCGTTGGGGCCGGCCGAAATCGGCCAGTTCGTCGAGCGCGGCGCGCACCGTGCGGCCGGTGTACAGGACGTCGTCCACGATCACGATCCGCTTGCCGTCGATGTCCCACGGGATGTTGGTGGGGCCGACCACGGGCCGCGGACCCACCGTCTGCAGGTCGTCGCGGTAGAGCGTGATGTCGAGCGCACCCTGCGGCACCGTGACTTTCTCGCGCTCACCGATCAATGATACAATTCGCGCCGCGAGTTGAACTCCGCGGCGCTGAATACCAACAATGAGCAGATCGTCCGTTCCGTTATTCAGCTCGACGATTTCGTCGGCCATTCGACGGAGGGTTCGCTGGAGCGATCGCGCGTCGAGAATCGTGATGGGATTGGCGGCCATTGGTACACAATATGGCGACATGGCGCGCCGAAATGAAGCGCGGCGCATCTCCGGGTTGCCCGAACGGCGGCCCCCCGTTTGCTTTCTGAAGTGTCCCGCATCGTCTCGCTCCTGTGCCTACTGCCCCTCCTGGCCGCCCCCCTGGCGGCGCAGGATTCGGCGCGTGCCGTCCACACCGACACCACCGGCCCCGGCGCGCCCGGGAAGTGGCCGTTCTCGGTGGGCGAACGGATGACGTTCGACGCGAAATTCGGCTTCCTCTCCGTGGGCCGGGCCGAGGTCTCGCTCGATGCCCGCGATACGGTGCGCGGCCACGAGACGTTCCGCGTGCAGTTCTCCGTGAACGGCGGCCCCGCGTGGTTCGGCGTGCACGACAACTACACGAGTTGGTTCGACGCCCGGACCCTGGTCTCGTACCGCTACTTCCAGGACATCCACGAAGGACGCTACCAGCGCACGAGCACGTACGACATCTTCCCCCGCCGGGGGTTCTACACGCGCAACGGCAAGGACACGAGCGCCACCGTGCCGGCGCCGCTCGACGATGAAGCGTTCATGTACTTCATCCGCACGCTGCCGCTGACCGTGGGCCAGCACTACGAATGGAACCGCTACTTCATGGCCGACCGCAATCCGGTGATCGTGGACGTGGTGCGGCGGGAGGAGGTGCAGGTGCCGGCCGGCAAGTTCATGTGCGTCGTGCTGCGCCCCACGATCAAGACCACCGGGATCTTCGGCGAAGGCGGGCACGCCGAGATCTGGATCAGCGACGACGACCGGCGCCTGATCGTGCAGATGAAGTCGGGGCTGCCCTTCGGGTCGCTCAACATGTATCTGCGCAGCTTCACGCTCGGCGAGGGACACGCGCCGCCGACCGTCCCCGCCGGCCCCCAGCCCTAGCCGGTCGGTCGGCCGTCGCCCGCCCGGCGCCGGCCGAACAGGTGCGCATTCTGCGCGTACCAGGGCGGCAGGGTGAGCGCCGCGAGTTCCGCGCCGAACGCCGCGTCGTCGGCGCGCAGGACGTAGCCCCGCTCGGCGAACCGCGCCACCCAGTAGGACAGTGGCCGCTCGTTCACGTGCAGCGTGCCGCCCTGCCCCGGATGCGCCGCCGAGAACACCACGGTGTCGCAGGCTGTGAGCAGACCGAGTAGCCGTCCCGCGTGCCAGGGGAGCAGGTGTTCGGCCACCTCGAGGCACACCGCCGTGTCATGCACCGCGCAGTCCGCGCGCACCGCGGCCAGCGCCTCGGGGCGGATGCTCGCCAGATCCAGCGGCCGCACGGCGACCCCGCGCGCCGCGGCACGGCGCCGCGCTTCGGGGGAGCCGTCGTAGCCTCGCAGAGCGAGCCCCGGATCGAGGGACGCGAGCGCCGCCAGGATCTTCGCGTCGCCACAGCCCACGTCCACCACGCCGCGCGGCTTCGTGTACCTGTAGATGAGCATCGCGAACCCCGCCCAATCCCACGAGGCGTCGACGTGCAGATCCCAGAACGGTTCGCCGTAGGCGTCGCCGGCCCGGGAACGGCCGGCCGCGCGGCGCATGGCGGCGTATTCGGCCAACGCGTAGGCACGGCGTAGCGGGTGGTACAGCCACGGCGCGCGGGCTCGGAGTAGAGCGCCCAGGCGCCGGTCCAGCGGGCCTGAACTCACGGATGGGGTGGGATTCGAACCCACGGTACGCTTTTGACGTACACACACTTTCCAGGCGTGCGCCTTAAACCACTCGGCCACCCATCCAAGAGACGGCGCGCCGGCAGGTCTGACCCTGCGACAGCGCGCCGAATATCCACAGCAGCGGACAGGGTGAGATTCGAACTCACGATACCGTTGCCGGTATGCCGGTTTTCGAGACCGGTGCCTTCAACCACTCGGCCACCTGTCCAAGAGCCTCGAAAAATAGACCGCAAGTAACGGGGTGTCAACGCGATGCGGCGTGAGCCATCGGTCATTGCGCCCCGGCCGGCGCGCCGGTATGCTCTGTTCGCTTTCCACCCCCCGCGCTGGAGCATTCGTGACGAGATCGCAGCGGAGCCTTCTCGGTGCTCCCGCGCCGTGGATGACGCAGAGTGTATGCGCACTGCTCGTCGCCGCCTGCGGCGGCGTCGCCGGCCCTACCGACGCATCCAATTCCGGGGGAGACGTAACCGCCAGCTACGCGGCCGCATTCGCCTCTGGCGCCCAGAGCGGCACGTTGACGCTCACCACCCATACATCGGGCCAGGCCGGCGGCACCATGGTCACGGTGGGCGGCGTGACGGCCGCGCTATCGGGAACGTACTCGGCGTCCACCGGCGCGTTCACCGTGAACGGCGGTGGGTATGCGTTCACGGGATCGACCTCGGCGTCGAGCGCATCGGGCTCGTTCACCGGACCCGGCGGCGGCACCGGCTCGTTCTCGGGACTGCCCCAGAGCACCGGCGTCCCGGCCACCTCCTACTGCGGATCGTGGCAGGACGGCATCGAATTCGGATGGCTGAACGTGGTGGTGGGCGGCGCCTCGGTGACCAGCGTGGCCGGCGGTCCCTTTGTCGGCACGGTGGGGCTCATGGGAACGGTCACGGGATCCACGCTCGACGCGTCATCGTCCGGCGGGGCGGGCACGGTGACCATTCACGGTACGCTCGTGACCGGCGATTCGATTTCCGGCGTGATCGTGGACCCCACCGGCAGCGGCGGCTTCGGCGCGTCGAAGGCCGCGTGTACCGCGGCCACTTCGTCGGGATCCGCCACGCCCGCCACGTTGTCGGGAGAATGGGCCACGGCACAGGGCGCGGGCACCACCATCACGGTGGCGCTGCTGCAGGTGGGAACCGGCCTATCGGGTGCAGGCGTGATCACCGTGCAACCGGGCATACCGGCGTCGGTCGGCGGGGGCCCGCCGTGGACGGGCGACGGCTACTCGCTCACCAGCGGCAGCCTGTCGGGTACGACGGTGACGTTCGCATCAACGCTCGTGGGCAAGAACGTGCGAGGCGCCGGCGGGTTCTATCACGGCACGTTGAGCTTTGCCGGCACGGTGTCCAACGGCACCACCATGACGGGCACGCTGACGTATACGCCAACGTTTACGGACTCGCAGGTATTCACACAGCAGACGGCGACGGTGACGCTGACGCGGCAATAGCGCCGGTTCGAACGGCCTCCGCGTACAGACGCACGCCGGAGTACCGCCAGGGCGCCCCGGTCAGCACCAGCCGGGCCATCCAGCCCAGCGTCTCCAGCCGCCGGCGACCCGGGCGACGGTACCAGCCGGCCGGTATTCCGCACGACGACGTCAGGGACGCTGCGGCGCCGACCAGACTGAACGGTTCCTCCGCCACGTGCGTCACGGCCCAGCCATGACGCGCCAGGAAGGCGCGCAGCGCCGCCGGGGTCCAGCGCATGGTGTGCTGCGGCGGATGGTCCCAGAATTCGCTGCGCCCCACGCGTTCGGGATGCGGGTACGCCCGCGCGAATCGCCGCGGCGCCGGGCACCCGATCAGGAGTCGCGTGCCCGGACGCGCCATGCGCGCCAAGTCGTCGAACGTCGTATCCGGTGTCTCCAGGTGCTCGATGATCTGGAACATCGCAATCACATCGAACGGCGCGTCCGCCCCCACGGCTTCGGTGAGCCGGTGCATGCCCGCATCGCGCACGTCACGCCCCGCCGCCCGGGCGGCCGCCACGCTCGCCGGCGCGAAATCCAGGCCGATGGCCCGGTAGCCGAGCGCGACCGCGGCGGCCAGAAAATCGCCTTCGGCGCATCCGATCTCGAGCAGCATGCCACTGCCTCCACGCAACCGCGCGAGCGCGATATCGTGATCGAAGCCGAATCCGTGCGACTGCACGGGGTAGTGGTCGGCGGCCCACGTACGCATGGGCACCATGTGCTCCATTCCGCACCGCGCACAGCGGAGCACCTCCACGACCTCGGCGCGCACGTCGGTGCGCACGTGATCCAGCACCTGCTCGGCGGAGAAGCGTTCGGCCACGTTCGGCTGGGCACTCCAGCCGCCGGCGAGCGCGGCGATGGGCACGCGCTCGACCGATGTGAGTTCCGCGCCCTGGCACGCAGGACAGCGGTCAGCCACGCTCGGCGGCCCCGTCGTCGCGCCGGGCCGCGAAGAACTCCGTGAGCAGCTCGCCGCACGCCTCCTCTTCCACCCCACCGCGCACCTCCACGCGATGGTTCAACTTGGGATGGCGCACGAGGTCGCCAACGGAACCCACCATGCCGGCCTTCTCGTCCCACGCCCCGAACACCAGCCGATCGACGCGCGCCAGCACGAGCGCGCCGGCGCACATGGCGCACGGCTCGAGCGTCACGTACAGCGTGCATCCGGTGAGTCGCCAATCGCCCAATACCCTGGCCGCCTGGCGGATGGCGAGCAGCTCCGCATGCGCCGTGGGATCGTGATCGCGAACCGTACGATTGCCGGCCCGCGAGACGATCACGCCGTGGCGCACCACCACGGCGCCCACGGGGACGTCGTCTTCGCCGGCCGCGAGCCGGGCCTCGGCCATCGCCGCGGCCATCCAGGCGTCGTCCGAGCCGGGCGGCGGCGCGATCGGCGACTCGGCGCCGCCCCTCACGCCGAGGCCACGGCCGCCGGCGTGCCGTGTTCGAAGGCCAGCCCGCCCTTGGCGCCGAGCGTCACCACCACCCGGTCCCCGTCCACGAACTTGCCTTCGAGCACCTCCATGGCGAGCGGATTCTGGACCAGCCGCTGGATGGCGCGCTTGAGCGGCCGCGCGCCGAACGCGGGATCGTATCCCTCCTCGGCCAGCATCTGCTTGGCCTCGGGCGTGACCTCGAGCGTGAGCTTGCGATCGGCGAGCAGCGCTTCGAGATGCGCGAGCTGCAGGTCCACGATGCGCACGATCTGCTCCATGCCCAGCGGCCGGAACACCACGATGTCGTCCACCCGATTGAGGAACTCGGGACGGAAGTGCTGCTGGAGCGCCTGCATCACCTGGCGCTCGGTCTCGGCCCAATCGCCGCCCGTGTGTTCCAGGATGTAGTGGCTGCCGATGTTGGACGTCATGATGATGACGCTGTTGCGGAAGTCCACCGTGCGCCCCTGCGAATCGGTGAGGCGTCCGTCGTCGAGAATCTGCAGCAGGATGTTGAACACGTCGGGATGCGCCTTCTCGATCTCGTCGAACAGCAGCACGGAGTACGGGCGCCGGCGCACGGCTTCGGTGAGCTGGCCACCCTCCTCGTAGCCCACGTAGCCCGGGGGCGCGCCGATGAGGCGCGCCACGGCGTGCTTCTCCATGTACTCCGACATGTCCATGCGCACCATGGCGCGCTCGTCGTCGAACAGGAAGTCGGCCAGGGCCCGCGCGGTCTCGGTCTTGCCCACGCCCGTGGGCCCGAGGAAGATGAACGAGCCGATGGGGCGATTGGGATCCTGCAGTCCGGCGCGCGAGCGGCGCACGGCGTTGGCCACGGCCACCACGGCCTCGTCCTGCCCCACCACGCGCTCGGCCAGTTCCTGGTCGAGTTTGGTGAGACGCTCGCGCTCGCTCTCGAGCATGCGCGTCACCGGAATGCCCGTCCAGCGGGCCACCACCTCGGCGATGTCGTCGGCCGTGACCTCTTCCTTGAGGAACTGCGGGCGGCCGCCCTGGCTGGCGAGCTTGCCCTCGGCCTCCTTCATGTTGCGCTCGAGCTCCGGAATGCGGCCGTAGGTGAGCTCGGCGGCCTTGCTGAGATCGCCGGCGCGCGAGGCCTGCTCGGCGGCGGTGCGCGTCTGCTCGATCTCCTGCTTGATCTTGCCGACGTTGCCGAGCGTGGCCTTCTCCTGCTGCCACTGCGCCTTCATGCCCGAACTCTTCTCGGTGAGTTCGGCCAGTTCCCGCTCGATCGCTTCGCGCCGTTCCACGGACGCCTTGTCCTTCTCCTTCTTGAGGGCGGTGCGCTCGATCTCGAGTTGCATCACGCGACGCTCGACCTCGTCGATCTCCTGCGGCATGGAGTCGATCTCGATGCGCAGCCGCGACGCGGCCTCGTCCACGAGGTCGATGGCCTTGTCGGGCAGGAAGCGGTCGCCGATGTAGCGATTGGAGAGCGTGGCGGCGGCGATCACCGCGCCGTCGGT
>Ga0307373_10000893_pt1 | contig 57311 bp, 53 predicted proteins | sample OX2MG_FD_202534 | JGI IMG/M metagenome (GOLD analysis project Ga0307373, IMG submission 202534) | Soil microbial communities from Risofladan, Vaasa, Finland - OX-2 | ecosystem: Environmental > Terrestrial > Soil > Coastal area > Acid sulfate soil | place: Finland: Risofladan, Vaasa | collected... | reverse complement strand
GACGATGTCGTCAAGCTCTCCGACTTCGGCATCGCGCGCGCGATCTCGCAGCATACGATGGCGTTGACGACGCCCGGCCTCGTCATGGGCAGCATCTTCTATGTTTCGCCCGAACAGGCGCAGGGGCACGAGCTCGGCGCGGGATCCGATCTTTATAGCGTTGGCGTGGTGCTCTATCAAATGGTGACGGGATCGCTACCGTACACGGGTGATTCACCGGTGGCGGTCGCCTTGAAACACATCTCGGATCCCGTTCCGACGATCGATGCGGAGAAGCACGGTGTGAGCCCGGCCCTCGCCGCGATCGTCAACAGGCTGCTGCAAAAGGCCCCACAGCACCGCTTCGGATCCGCGAGCGAGGTCGCATCTGCCCTGCGCGAAGCGCGCGAACGGCCAAGCATCGCTGCGTACCGCATCGAGGACGACGCGCCGGGGCGCGGGTCGGGGCTCGATCTGCCGCCGCGGCGCTCGAAGATGCCCGACCGCTCGTTCGCCTATGAGGAGGAGCGCCGCCGGTCGACGGGTGCGAATGCTGCGATCCTCGTCGTCGCGCTCGCCGCGGCGACGGCGATAGGGTTTTGGATCTTCGGCCGGCCGCTCCCGGATTTTGGGGCGACGATCAGCGTTGGGAGCTACGTTGGAGAGACGGACGCGCAGGCCGTGCAGGACATCGCGAACGCCCATCTTTCGACGAAACTCTTCCATAGCAGCAGCAATACGGTTCCGCTCGCGCACGTCATCAGGCAGAATCCCGTCCCGGGGACGAAGGTCGCGAGAAACTCGACGATCGAGCTATTCATTAGCAACGGCTTACCGACGCTCGGGCTGCGCGACGTTCGCGGATTCTCGTCACGAGACGCCCAACGCATCCTGCAGGACGACAAGTTCCGCGTACGGATCGTGCAGCGCTACGATAACTCCACGAAGGACAGCGTCGTCGACGAGCGTCCGGCTCCCGGGGCGCGCGTGCGGGAAGGCAGCACGATTACGCTCATCGTTTCGCAGGGTCCTCAGCCGATGCTCATCCCGAACTTCGTGGGGATGCCCCTCGATCGCGCGGAGGCCGTCGCCGAGCACATGGGGGTGACCTTGGATGCCGGCCAGCAGGTTGCGATCCCGGGCGAACAGCCCAACACCGTTGTGTCACAGGATCCGGCACCCGGTCAGCAGATCGCCCGCGGCGCCGTCGTTCACGTTGCGGTGAACATGTTCTCGCTGAGCGCGCCCCAGCAGGGCGCAGGAGAGACCGTCGTGCCGCCCGTTGTCGGGAAAGACTACGCGGACGCGATCGCAGAGCTCCAGCAAGCCGGCTTCGCGGTATCCGTGCAGTTTTCGGTCCAACCGACGGGCAACGGCATGGTCATCGGCGAGCAGCCGGAGGGAGGCGCGCAGACGCCGTCCGGCTCGCGCGTCGCGATCACCCTCTCGGTTCCCGGCGAGGTGCCCGATACCGACGGATTGTCGATCCAGCAGGCGCGCGCCGCGCTCGAGGCGGCCGGCTATTCGGTCTCGTCGCTGCGCTACACGGCAGACGAAGGTGCTGGCGGACGCGTCATCGGCACGGACCCGATCGCCGGAACGACGCTCTCTCCTGGGTCGAGCGTGGTGCTCGTCGTCAACAGCTCATGAGGATATTGGGCATCGATCCGGCGTTGCGGGTTACGGGGTACGGCGTGATCGACGGCAACGGCACGCGCGTACGGCTGATCGAAGCGGGTGTCGTCTCGCCCAAAATCGGCGCGCTCGAGCTTCGGCTGCAGCAGCTGTACGCTGCAATGGTCGAGATCATCAGTCAGACGCGTCCGAACGTCGTGGTCATCGAGGAGCTCTACACGACGTACAAGAGTCCCGGAACGGCGATTCTCATGGGTCACGCGCGCGGCGTCCTCGCGCTTGCAAGCGCTCAAGCCGGCATTCCCGTGCACACGATCGGTCACGCACACGTGAAACGAGCGCTCGTGGGTTCGGGAAGTGCGCGAAAGGAACAAGTCGGCGCAATGGTGGCGCGTATGCTCGGTCTGCGCAGCGCTCCGAGCCCGCACGACGTCTCTGACGCCTTGGCGCTCGCATTGGCGTTTCACCACCGAGCCGGCCGAGTCGTCCCAGCGCGGGCGGCGAAGGCCTAGGCAAGCGTGTTCTCGCGCATCGAAGGCGTACTCGTCGAGCGGCGGCCGGAATCTGCCGTGGTCGACGTGTCGGGACTCGGGTACGAGATCCTCTTGCCGCCCTGCGTCGCGGAGAAGGTCCCGTCGACTCCCGGAGAGCCGGTCGCACTCGAGATCTACGCGGTGCTGAACATCGACGGCAATAGCGGGCGCTTCACGTATTATGGCTTTCACAACGTCGTCGAGCGTGCGTTCTTCGAGGCGCTCTTGAGCGTGGCGTCGATTGGGCCGCGCTCGGCGGCGCGCGCGTTCTCGCAGCCGATGTCGGCGATCGCGCGCGCGATCGATCGCGGCGATCACGCATTCTTGAAGTCTTTGCCGGGAATCGGCCAGCAGAAAGCCCGCGACATCGTCGCAAAACTGCAAGGAAAGGTCGCACGTTTTCTCCTCATTCAGGACGCGCCCGCGCCCGCACGGGAGATCGAACGCGGGCTGCCGGAGTTCGCGCAAGAAGCACTCGCGGTGCTGCTGCAACTCGAGTATCGCCGTCTCGAGGCCGAAACGATGATTCGCGAGACGCTCGCGGCGGTTCCCGGCGTGGGAGACGCCGAGGCACTGCTCGCGGAGATCTATCGCCGGCGCACGAGCCGCGCGCTCAAGAACGTGCCCGCATGAGCGACCCGCGCAAACGTCTCTTGGGGCCGCACGGCGACGATCGCGCAGTCGACGCGCACGAGACGCTCGAGGAGGAGCTGTATACGGCGAGCCTCCGACCGCGAACGTTCGCGGAGTACGTCGGCCAGGATCAGGTGGTCGAGAACCTGCACATCGCTATCCACGCCGCGCAGCGGCGAAACGAGCCGCTCGAGCACGTACTCTTCTACGGCCCCCCCGGCCTGGGCAAGACGACGCTCGCGGGACTCATCGCGCGCGAGATGGGCGCAAACTTTCGCCCGACCAGCGGCCCGACGCTCGAGAAACCGAAGGATCTCGTCGGTATCCTGACGTCGCTCGAGGAAGGCGACGTGCTCTTCATCGACGAGGTACACCGTCTGGGCAGCGTAGTCGAAGAGTTTCTCTATCCGGCGATGGAAGAGTTTCAGATCGACTTTCTCGTCGACCGTGGCGCGTACGCGAAGACGTTGAAGCTGCCGCTGAAGCGCTTCACGCTCGTCGGCGCGACCACGCGCGCGGGCATGCTCTCTGCGCCGTTGCGCGAGCGCTTCGGGATCGTGCAGCATCTGGATTACTACGCAGTCGACGCACTGGAGCGCATCGTCAAACGCTCGGCGGGGATGCTCGGCGTCCCGATCGACGACGCCGGCGCGCTTGCAATCGCATCGCGCAGCCGCGGCACGCCGCGTATCGCGAATCGGCTCTTGCGGCGCGTGCGCGACTACGCTGAGGTCAAGGCGCAAGGCGCGATCACGCGTACGGTCGCGACCGAGGCGCTCGAGCGTGAGGGCGTCGACGAAGCCGGCCTGGATCGCCTCGACCGCGCGTTCTTGCGCACGATCGTCGAACAGTATCAAGGCGGGCCTGTCGGGATCGCATCGATTGCCGCAACGCTAAGCGAGGACGCGGAGACGCTCGAGGACGTCGTCGAACCGTATCTCCTGAAGGAGCACTACGTTCGCCGGACGGCGAGCGGCCGAAAGGCCACGGCGCAGGCGTATCGCCATCTCGGCGTCGAGCCGCCACGCTCGGCACAGGCCGAGCTCTTCACGTGAAGCGCCGGAGCTTTGTCGCGGCGTCGGCTGCGGCCGTAGCGTGCGCCCCGCTGCTCGGCGCCGTAAGCGGCCAACCGCCATCGCTGCGGGTGCTGCTGGGCGAAGGTTCGCCTCGGCCGGTTCCGAGCGGGGGCTTCGAGTTCGGAGGCCGGCTGTATCGCGGCAGTTTTTCCCGCGCACCCGACGGTCGCGTCATCAATCTCGTTGCGCTCGAGGAGTATCTCTACAGTGTGGTTCCGCGTGAAATGCCCTCGTCGTGGCCCGTTGCCGCACTGCAGATCCAGGCGATTTGCGCGCGAACGTTCGTCTTGCGGCATGCACACCCGCAGCGTCCGTTCGACGTCGTGCCGTCGGACCTGGATCAAGTCTACGAGGGAACGGCTACGGAGTCGCCGGCGGGCCGGCAAGCGGTGGACGCAACGACCGGAACGATTCTTCGTTACGGCAACGTCTACGCCGACATTGCCTATTCATCGTGCTGCGGCGGGCACACGGAGTCGGCTTCCGATGCCTGGGGGGGCGCGCCCGTGCCGTATCTCGCGGGCGTCGTATGCCCGTACTGCATGGCCTCTCCCGACTACCGCTGGTCGCGGGACATCGCCTTCGCCGCGATCGCGCGCGCGACGGCGCGGCAGTTGAGCGGAATGGGGCAGTTGCGCGACGTGCGCCTCGGCACGCGCGATGCAAGCGGTCGCGCGCGCTACATCGAGTTGATTACCAACCGTGCGACTGCGGCCGTGCAGGGGAGCGATTTTCGGCTGACCGTGGGACCGCGGGTCATGCCAAGCCTGCTGATCCTCACGCTTTCCGTGCAGGCGGCTGAAGGAGCGCTCACCGGGCCGCTACTGCACCTCGAGGGGGCAGGCAACGGCCACGGCGTCGGGCTGTGCCAATGGGGCGCGCGCGGAATGGCGCTCAGGAACGCGACGGCCGCGACCATCGCCGGCTTCTACTTTCCAGGCACCACGCCCGACACATGGACGAACGTCTCGCCGCCTGCTACGCGTACGACCTCCCTCCGGCACTGATCGCGCAAGAGCCGGCGGCGCGGCGCGAGGACGCCCGTCTGCTGGTCGTACGCGACGATGCGTTAGAGGACCGTACGGTAGCAGAGCTTCCCAGGCTCTTGCGTCCTGGCGATTTGGTCGTCCTCAACGAGACACGCGTGCTCGCGGCGCGTCTGTACGCGCGGCGCCGGAGCGGCGGGCGCGTCGAGATTCTGCTCCTGCATCCCGCCGGCGGCAGCATGCGATACGATCCGAATGCGGCGTCATGGATCGCGTTGCTCCGGCCGGCGAAGCGCGTTGGCGAAGGCGAGCGGCTCGAGCTCGTGTCTCGTGGAGGCGACGGCGCTGGGGCGGCAGTGGTCGTTGCCGCTCTGGAGCATGGTGCGCGCGAGCTGCGCTTCGAGCTCGACATGCCCTTCGAGGAGATGCTCGGGCGCGTGGGCCGGTTGGCGCTGCCTCCGTACATTCATAATGAATCCGACGACGCGCAAGAGCGGTACCAAACCGTTTTCGCGCGCGTTCCGGGAAGCGTGGCGGCGCCGACGGCGTCGTTACACGTCACCGACCGGCTCCTCGCCGCGCTCGCGGCACACGGCGTCGAGATCGTAAAGCTTGCGCTGGACGTCGGTTTAGGGACGTTTCGTCCGATGCAGACGCAGCGCATCGACGAGCACGTCATGCACGCCGAGCGATACGCGATTTCGCCGCAGAGCGTGCAAGCGATCGAACGCGCGCGTTCGACCGGCCGGCGGGTCGTTGCGATCGGAACGACCGTCGTGCGCGCACTGGAAGGGAACGTCGGCGAGCACGGCGCTCTGTGCGCCGGCGAGTTCGAGACGGCGCTCTTTATCACGCCCGGCTTTCGCTTTCGCGTCGTGGACGCGATGATGACCAACTTTCATCTGCCGCGCTCGACGTTGCTCGTGATGGTGAGCGCGTTTGCCGGTAGAGAGCGCATTCTGCGCGCCTATCGCGCTGCAATCGAGCGCGGCTACCGGTTCTTTTCGTTTGGAGATGCGATGCTACTCGAGCGCGAAAGGAGCGCACGATGAGATACGTTGCCTACGATGCAAATGGTGGCCCGGACGTGCTCCATGTCGCGCAGACGGATGCGCCGCAGCCGCGCGAGGGCGAGGTGCAGATCGCGGTCGAAGCGGCGGGGGTCTCGCGCGCGGATGTCCTGCAGCGCAAGGGGCTCTATCCGCCGCCCGCCGGTGCGTCGCACATTCTCGGCCTCGACGTTGCCGGGAACATCGCTGCGCTGGGCGCGGGCGTGACCTCATGGAGCGTCGGGGCTCGTGTCTGCGCGTTGGTAAGCGGGGGCGGTTACGCGGAGTACGTCTGCACGCCCGCAGGTCAGGTCTTGCCGGTTCCCGATCGCTGGAACGCGATCGAGGCCGCGACCCTTCCGGAGAACGGTTTCACCGTTTTCGACAACATGGTCTCGCGCGCGCGCCTCCAGGCGGGCGAGACCGTACTGGTTCACGGCGGCACGAGCGGAATCGGATCGACGGCGATCATGTTTGCGCGGGCGCTCGGCGCGGGCGCGATCGCCACCGCGGGAGGCGCGCAGAAGTGCGAGGCCTGCACGCGGATCGGCGCCGTCGCCGCAATCGACTATCGAACGCAGGACTTCGTGACGGAGGCTCTTGCGCTGACGGATGGGGTCGGCGTGAACGTCGTCGTCGACATCGTTTGCGGCCCGTACGTTCCACGTGATATCGCGGCGCTCGCACTCGACGGGCGCATCGCGTGCATCGCAACGCAAGGCGGAGCCACGGCCGAGCTCGACGTGGCGGCGCTCATGCGCAAGCGCGGCACGATCTTCGGTACGTCGTTGCGTCCGCGAACGCTGCAGGAGAAGAAGGCAATCGCCGACGGGCTGCACGAGCGCATCTGGCCGCTGCTTCCCGCGCGCGACGTGATTCGGCCGCTCGTGGACCGCGTCTACACGTTCGAGGAAGCGGCGGAGGCCCACCAACGGATGGAGGCCTCCGCGCACGTCGGGAAGATCGTACTCGTTCCCTAGGAGCCTCTAGTGGTAGATCGTAGCCGACGGATCTTGGAAGAGCGCGTGCGGGCCAGTTGCCATGAAGAAGAGCATCGGGATCGAAAGCACCGTGTTCACGCGAGAGGCGAGAAAAGCGGTACGGCGCGCCTTGGCCTTCTCGGCGTCGGTCGCGGGAACGATGCCCAGGATCTTTTTTTGGTTCGGCCAGATGACGGCCCATACGTTCAGGAACATGATGGTCCCCAGCCACGCGCCGATGCCGATTGCCGTGAAGGCACCATGCTGCCCCCATTGCCAGAAGGCGAACGCACCGGTGAAGCCGTTAACGCCTTGCGCGTTGACGGTACTGAGCAGGCCGCAGCCGGCGATCCATGTGACGAGCGCGGACCAGCGGAACCACCAGAGAGCACGCGGCATGACGTACTTTCCGATCGGTGCGGCTTCACCCGCCGCCGTCGCCTCTTTCACGGCGTCGACGTTGACGAAGTTGAAGTAGTAGAGCAGACCGATCCACATGACTCCTGCGAGGAGATGGATCCAGCGCAGAATCGGCTCGAGCCACATCACGAGACTCCTACGGGCATGATCGCCCGGGCCACGAAGTAGAGTATGATGGTGAGGACGACGCCGGTAACGACGGTTCCCCAGAGCGAGTCCAATGGGTTCTTCACGAGTGCACCTCCATTGCTCGCAGAGTCCTCCGTTGAGTCGCGCGACCCCTTCGTCGAGCGCCGCGCGCGAGCACACGACGATGAAAAGCTGTTCGCCCAAGGCGTGGGACTTGAGCGGTCGCACCGGAATTTCCGATGCCACCGTAGAGACATATTTCGATACGCTCCCTAGCACTCGCTCTGGTGGCGCTGGGGTTCGCGCCGAGCGTCCGCGCGGCGACGGATCCCTACGCTCTTTACGAGCGTGCGGAAGCATTCTGGCTGAACCAGCAGTACCCGCGCTACCTTGCCTACGACGTTGCCGTGCGCGTCGAACGGGGAGGCAGCATGCGCACGCAGCGGTACCAGAGCTCGTTCGACGCGACGACGGGAAGCGTATGGGTCGATCCCGTCAGCGATTACGAGCTGGCCCATCCGCACGTCCCGCACGGGATAAACTTCTCACTCAGCTTGTGGTTCATCGGCGTCCCCATCGGGAAGCCCGAAGCGCCGGTCGATTTCTTGGGCGTTCCGATCCTCGCGCCGACGTATTCGTTCGGAATGGCGCCGTTCGTGCCGGCGGCGCCTCCGTCGTCGCAGCGCGACGCGATGGCGATCGTCGCGGAGGTGCGGCGCGCGTTTCACGATCCGTATCCACCGGGCCGCACGCCGCCGCGCCGCACGGGCAGAGAGCCGCTGCGAGAGATCGCGCACGCCGTCGCCACGCGCCGCGTCTACACGATCACGCTCGTCGGGCAGGAGAGCGTCGACGGACATGCGTGCTATCATCTCTCGCTTCAGCCGCTGCGCGATCCGGGGCGTTATCGGCTGCGCGATCTTTGGATCGACGAGCGAACCGGTGCGACGTGGCGGCTGCGGGAGGCGTTGAACTTCGTCGATGGCCCCGGCACGACGGTCCCATGGACGGTCGACTTCGGCCGCGTCGCTGGCGTGCAGTATATAACGACCGAGCGCGCTGACGCGATGGTGCGGTATAGAGGCGAGACGTACTCGCAGGTGACCGTCGCCTTCGAAAACCTTCGCGCGGTTTCCGTGCCCGTGCAGCATCCGCTCTACATTTCGCCGGAGATGCACACGATGCAGGAGCCCCCATAGCGCTGTATTTATACCGCTAGGAGGCGCGCGGTGCCACGACGATGGACGTCGCCTCCGTGTAGAACACCAAGCCGGGTGGCGCGTTCGGCTGCTTGCGCACGTGCTTGCGTTGCGTGTAGTCGACGGTCACCGCGACGCTCTCGCGTGCCTTGGAATGCGCCGCGGCTAACGCCGCCGCGAGCTCGAGATCCTCGGCGGGCGGCTCGGAGCGGTCGTCGCGCGCGAGAATGACGTGCGCTCCGGGCACGCCGCGCGCATGAAACCAGAGATCGTTCGGCCGCGCGACGCGAAACGTCAGCTCCGCGTTCTCGACCGGCGAGCGCCCGACCAGGATGCGCGAGCCGAGCGCGGTCCGCGTCTCCAGCGGCTTGCGGCGCCGGGTCGGCCGACGCGGCGGCGGCGCGCGCTTCTTGCGGGAGCGCGGATCGAGAAGTGCGAGCGTGCTCTCGATGTCGGGGAGGTCGTCGTCGCCGACCCGCTGCGTTTCCCACAGGAGCGTCTCCAGCGCCTCTTTCTGCATCGCGAGCGCGCGCTCGCGCTTCTCGATGTGTGGGAGTGCTGCGCCGAGCTTGCGATACTGCGCGAAGAGCTTTGCGGCCTGCGCCTTGGCTTGCGCGCGCGCGTCTGGTGCGAGCTCGTGCAGGGTCGCGTAGATCGCCTCGCCTTCGCGGCGCAGGCGTTCGCGCTGCGCCGCGGCGGCACGCTGCGACGCGAGCGCGGCTCGAGCTTCGTCGAGGGAGCGGGCGCGATGTGCGATGCTGCGCAGGAGTGTCGCGCGGCGGCTTCCACTTTGCGCTTGTGCATCGGCACGCAGGCGTGCGTCGCGCTCTTCTGCGAGCAGATCGAGCAAGGACGGTTCGCGCGAGAGCTCGCCGTGCAACGCCGGCAGCTCGACGAGGTGGGCCTGGATGAGACGGCCGTGCCTGCGGTAGACGTAGAGCGGCTCCCGCAACGCTGCGTCGGCCTCGAGATATGCCAGGGCCGCGCGCGGCTCGGCACCGCCCTCCTCGACCGCCCGCGGTAGAACCTTTTGCGGAAGAGGGGGCAAGACGTACGGCATTCCGGCGCGCACCTCGCGCGAGCCGTGCGCGCCGGGGAACTCTTTGCGTGCGCTGATCACCATGCCGGCCTTGACCAGCAGCGCATTGCCGAAGCGCGGTACGAGCTCTATGTAAAGGTCTACTTCATCACCTACGCCGAAGCGCGAGCGCGTGCGAAACCTCAGCCGCAGCAGGCGGTCGTGCTCCCTGGCTTCGATCGCCGCCAGTACCATGCCGTGGAGCGTTCGCGCTAGCGCTCGCGTGAAGCCCGGCTCGTCGCGCGTCGTCGAGAGCTCGCCCGACTCGAGCGTCAGTGCGGGTGGCGACGAGAACAGGTCAATGCAGAGCAGCCGCATCGAGCCCCGCGACCAGAAGACGAGCGCAGGCCTGCCGTCGCCGACCACGCCCGCGTCTTGGAGGCGCGCACCGCGCAGCGCGGTTTCCAGCTCGGCGCCGAGACGGCGCACGAGCGCCCAGTCGGTGCGCATCGAGCGTTATCGTTCTGCCGCCGGCGTGCTTGCCCTCGGGCTCCTGTGCGCATGCGCCCCGGGTCCGCCACACCCGCAAGGCTGGACGCAAAGCGCGAGCGGCGCGTGGACGACGATGAGCGGCGCCGGGATCGAGCGCTATACGTATGCGCAGGAGCCGTCGCAAGGCTCGCTCTCCGACCTCGCCTCCGCCCAAGCCGTGGATACGGTCCAGCGCCATCCCGGGTCGAAACTCGAGCGAAGCAGGCCGTTCCCGGCCTGCCCGGGTGAGGCCGGCCTGGCAGAGTATCGGCTTGCTCACGACGAGTTGCTTCAGGTGGCCTTCAGTGTGAACAACGGCAGGACGATCGTCGCGCAGTACGAGCGCCCGGCGTCGATCGGCGAGTCGGCCGCGGCGATGACGGCGCTCCGGCAGGCCGTCTGCTTCGCCCTGTGAAACGTGGACCAGGGCTTCTCTTCGTCGTTTCGGGACCGTCGGGAGCCGGCAAGGACACCCTGGTGGACGCACTGTTGGCGCGCACGTCACGCCTGCGATACTCCGTTTCGGCCACGACTCGGAGTCCCCGGGAGGGTGAGATCGAGGGGCAGCATTACTTCTTCTTAACGGAAGAAGAGTTCGAGCGGCGCCGCGATGCCGAGGAGTTCCTCGAATGGCGCATCTACAATGGCAACCTCTACGGTACTCCGCGCGATTACGTCGAGCGGACGATCGCGGAGGGATACGACGTCATCATGAAGCCCGAGGTCAACGGGGCGCTCGCCGTGCAGGCGGCATACCCGGCGGCGGTCCTGATCTTCCTGGTTCCGGACCGGTTCTCGTACTTGCGCGAGCGTCTCTTGACGCGTAGGACGGAGACGAACGAAGAGATCGCGCAGCGTCTCGAGATCGCGCATCAGGAGATGCAGTTCATCCGCAGCTTCGACTACATCGTCGTCAACGAACAGCACCGGGCCGAGGAAGCGGTGGACGATCTTGCTGCGGTGCTCCAGGCGGAGCGTTTCAGGATTCATCGCTGGGGCGAAGAGCGGCTGCGCAGCGTCGAACACACGTAACACAAACGTACCACAAGAAGAAGGAATATGAGCAAAACGGTTTTCGGCGACCTCGACGCGCTGCTGAAGCACGCGGACTCGAAGTTCAGCCTCGTCAACATCGTCACCAAACGGGCGCGCCAGCTCAACAACTGGATTCGCGTGCAACAGTTACCGCCGATGGAACGGCGCGAGTACTACGCGAGCGAGCCGCTGATCGAGCAAGACGCGGTCAATCCCAACAAGCCGGTATCGATCGCGCTCGACGAGATCGCGGAAGGCAAGATCGAATACCACCGCACCAAAGAAGGGATCAAGTGACGTCCCTCTCGCGGCGGGCGTCTCCGAAGCGAATGAAACGGGACAGAAGTGAGTAGCCGTGTGTGGAATTGTCGGATATATAGGCGCGAAGGATAGCGTTCCGATAATCCTCGACGCGCTCGGACGCCTCGAGTACCGGGGATACGACAGCGCGGGGATCGCCGTTATCGACGAGCACGGCAACCTGTGCGATTCGAAGGCGGAGGGTAAGCTCGCGCGGCTTGCAGAGCGCCTGCGCAACGGCGAGAAGCTCTCGGGTCCGGTGGGAATCGGACACACGCGCTGGGCGACGCACGGCCGGCCCTCCGACATGAACGCCCATCCGCATATGGACTGCAACGGGCGCCTGGCGGTCGTGCACAACGGCATTATCGAAAACTACGCATCGCTGCGCGCGCGCCTGCTCGAGCTCGGGCACGTCTTTCGGAGCGAGACCGACACCGAGGTGCTCGCGCACCTGATCGAGCTCCATTTCGACGGTGACCTGCAAGAAGCGCTGCGGCGAACGCTGCGCGAGGTACGCGGCGCGTACGCCGTCGGCGTGATCTCTACCGACGATCCCGGGCATCTCGTTTTCGCCCGTAACGGCGCGAGCCCGCTCGTGCTGGGCATCGGTGACGGCGAGATGTACGTCGCCTCCGACACCCCGGCGATCTTACCGTACACGCGCAAGGAAGTGATCGTTCAGGAGGGAGAGATCGCCATCGTCGGACGAGACGGCTGGCGCATCACCGATTATGACGGCCGGCCCGTCGAGCGCGAGGTGGTGCAGATCCTTTGGGACGCTCGTTCGGCGGAGAAGAGCGGGTTCAAGCACTTCATGCTCAAGGAGATATTTGAGCAGCCGAACGCGATCAAGGAGACGCTCGCGGGGCGTGTGCACGAAAATGGCGACGTGAACGTCGTTCACGAGCTTGACGCAATCACCGAGGAGCGCCTTCGCGCCATTACCAAGGTCACGATTACCGGCTGCGGAACGGCGTTCTACGCGGGCATGGTCGGGATGTACCTGTTGCGCTCTCTCGCGCGACTGCCGGTCGAGATGGAGCTCGCGAGCGAGTTCCGCTACGGCGATCCTATTGCGGACGAGAACACGCTCGTCGTGGCGATGTCGCAATCGGGTGAGACGGCGGATACGGTCGAAGCCGTGCGCATCGCGCGCGAGCTCGGCAGCCCGATCCTCGGCGTCTGCAACGTCCTCGGTTCGCACTTGACGAGGCTCGCGAACGGAACGCTCTACACACGAGGCGGCCCAGAAATCGGCGTCGCGGCAACGAAGACGTATGTCTCGCAGGCGACCGCAATGGCGCTCCTCGCGCTGGCGCTCGCGCACGTGCGCGCGTCGGCCCCGGTGGAGCGTCTGCGCGAGATTGCGCTTGGTACGCGCCTGCTCCCGGCGGCCGTCGACCTCGTGCTCAACACCTCCGACGAGATCCGCAAGGTCGCGCAGCGTTACGTGGAGATGCGCAGCGCACTCTTCATCGGGCGGTACGTCAACTTTCCCACCGCGCTCGAGGGCGCGCTCAAGCTCAAGGAGATTTCCTACATCCATGCCGAGGGCTACGCCGCTGGCGAGATGAAGCACGGGCCGATCGCGTTGCTCGACCGTTCGACGCCGATCATCGGTATCATGACGCACGATCGCGTACGCGAGAAGATGATCTCGAACATCATGGAATCCAAGGCGCGAGAAGCGCCGATCATCGTCGTAGCGAACGCGGGCGATGACGAGGCGGCGTCCATCGCCGATCACGTCTTTTGGGTGCCGGAGGTCGAGGAACTGCTCGCGCCGATCGTCAACGTCATCCCCCTGCAGCTCTTTGCCTATCATATCGCGGATATCGCCGGCAAGGACGTAGACCAGCCTCGCAACCTCGCCAAGACCGTCACGGTGGAATGATGACGCGCAGCGACGGGCGGCAGGCGGACGAGCTGCGGCCGCTGACGATCGAGCCAGAGGTCATGAAGTTCGCCGAAGGCAGTGCGCTCATCACGCTCGGCGACACGCGCGTGCTGTGCGCGGCGACCATCGAGGAGCGCGTACCGCAGTGGATGCGCGGACAAGGCGTCGGCTGGATCACCGCGGAGTATGCGATGCTGCCGCGAGCGACGCAGGAGCGGACGCAGCGCGAATCCGCGCGCGGCCGGATCGGCGGACGCACGCACGAAATCCAGCGTATCGTCGGGCGCGCGCTGCGCGCCGTCACCGATACCGCGAAGCTCGGGGAGCGTTGCATCTGGATAGACTGTGACGTCTTGCAAGCGGACGGAGGGACACGAACGGCGGCCGTCACCGGAGCCTACGTCGCGCTCGCACTCGCGCTGCGGCGTCTTTTCGATCCCAAGCTGCTCGCGCAGTGGCCGCTCGACGCGGCCGTCGCTGCAGCAAGCGTCGGCATCGTCGACGGCAGCGCGATGCTGGACCTCGCCTACGAAGAGGACAGCCGCGCGCACGTCGACATGAACGTCTTCGCTACCGACGCCGGTCGTTTCGTCGAGTTGCAAGGGACCGCCGAGGCAAAGCCGTTCGACCGGCGCGATCTCGATACGCTGTTGGCTCTAGCAGAGACGGGCTTGCGCGCGCTCTTCGCCGCCCAGCGCTCCGCCCTCGAAGCCGCGGGCTTTCCGGTAACCGCGCATGCCTGACGATCGCTTCGCGGTGCTCGTCGCGCGTGTCGGCGCCTTTCACATAACCGACCGCGACATGCGCCACGTGCAAGATGCGGCGGCTCAAGCGCTGCACTCGGGGAGTCTCGACGAGTCGTTGCGGGTTGCGTATCTCGATGCCGTGAGGCGCTACTTTGGCGCGTTCGAGCGCGAAGCGCGCACGCATCTACGCGACGTCGACCGGCGGATGGAGCACGCGAATCAGGTGCTCTTCAATCTCGGCGCGGAGCGCGGGGTCGCGACCAAACGCATCGAAGCCACGAAGGCCGTTCTGGCGCAGCTCGATGCGATCGAGGAGCGCCTGCCCCAGTGAACCTGCTCGAGCGCGTCGGCGAGCGAACGAACGCGTTCTTCTCGTACGCCGGTGGATTGACGCTGCTCGGCGGCAGTTCCCTGGGCTTTCTCGCGCGGCTCCAGATACGCTTCGGCGAGACGATCTCGCAAGCGTATCTCTTGGGTTACCAATCGCTGATCATCGTGACGCTCACCTCGCTCTTCACGGGCATGGTGATCTCGCTCGAGTCGGCGGTCCAAGCCGTGCAGTACGGCTTCGGAAACATCGTGGGCGGTGCGGTTGCCTATGCGTCGGCCCGCGAGCTCGGACCGATGCTCACGGGAATCGTCGTTGCCGGGCGAGCCGGATCGGCGATCGCGGCGGAGATCGGCTCCATGGTCGTAACCGAGCAGATCGAGGCGTTGCGTTCGATGGGCATCGAGCCTGCGCGCTATCTGGTCGTACCGCGCCTTCTGGCGCTGCTCGTGATGCTTCCGCTGCTGACGATCTTCGCCGACGTCGTGTCGCTCGTCGGCGGAATGTGGGTTGCAAAAGCGTACGCGCACATCAGCTACGGCGACTTCATCCAGTCCGCTCGTACGACCATTACGATGGCCGACGTCGACAAGGGCTTGCTGAAGACCATCGTTTTCGCGGCGATCATTGCGCTCGTCGGCTCCTATCAGGGCCTGCGCACGCGCGGGGGTGCGGCGGGCGTGGGGAAGTCGACGACGGGCGCGGTCGTGGTCTCCATGATCTTGATATTCATCGCGAACTTCACCCTGTCGCTGCTCCTATACGGCTCGAATGCGTGACGGCATCATCGCTCGTCTCGACGGGGTATCCCTCGCGTTCGGCGACCGCATCGTGCTGCGCAACTGTACGCTCCCGATCGCCGAGGGCGCCATCACGTGCATCGTCGGCCTCTCGGGGGCAGGGAAGTCGACGATCCTGCGCCTGCTCGACGGTCTCGCAATACCCGACGGCGGACACGTCTACGTGCGGGATCAGGACATCTGCCACATGCACGAGACCGAGCTCAACAAAGTACGCCGCTCGATCAGTCTCTCGTTCCAATTTGCGGCGCTGCTCGACAGCCTGACGCTCGGCGACAACGTCTCGCTCCCGCTGCGCGAGAACACGAGCATGCCGGAAGAGGATATCCGCAAGACCGTGACCGACGCGCTCGATGCGGTCGGCTTGTCGACGTCGTACGACAATCTCCCGGGCGAGCTCTCCGGCGGAATGCTCAAACGTGCCGGATTCGCGCGCGCCATCGTAACCCGGCCGGACCTCGTCCTCTACGACGAGCCGACGACGGGCCTAGACCCGATCTCGGTGCACTTGATCACGCAGATGATCATGCGCCTGCGCGAGCGGTCGAACGGCACCGCGGTCGTCACGTCGCACGACCTTCCGTCTATCTACATGATGGCCGACTACATAGCCATGCTCTTCGAAGGCGCAATCATCGCGTACGGCCCGTGTGCGGAGGTGCGCAAGTCGCTCAATCCCATCGTGCAGCAGTTTCTCGCGGGCTCCGACACGGGGCCGATTCCCGTATGACGGACACGCGGTATGGGTGCACCCGTGCTGCTGCACGCTGTAACGGTCTTCCTATCGAGGGGAATCCTGGCGGGAGCTATGGTAGTAACAAAACGTGACTAAGCAAGCGGTAGTGGGCCTCTTTGCGATCGTGGCGATCGCGCTGCTGTTCATCATTTTCTACATTCTGCAGAATCTCGGCGCCCGCGCCGGCTACCAGCTCGCGATTCATTTCGACTCCGCCGCCGGTCTCCAGAGCGGTTACGGCGTGTTCTTCAGCGGCCTGGCAGTCGGGACGGTAGACCACATCATTTTGCTTCCGGATGACACCGTCGACGTCGTGGTATCGATCCGCCACAACATCGGCATCCCGCGCAACTCGCGTTTTCTCATCCAGGCGCCGCTGACCGGTGCTTCTAGCCTCGTCATCGTCCCGCCGCGCGGCGGGCCGCTTCCCTATCCGACGTTTGCTCCCGGCATTGCTCCCATTGCCGATCAGCCGAAGGGCCAGAACGTCGCCACCGTTCAGGACCTACTGCAGCAGGGGCAGGGCGAGATCCGGCGCCTCGACATCATTCTCGCAGAACTCCAGCGGCGCGAGCCGCGTATGCTCGCGACGCTGCAGAGGACGCTCACCGATGCCAGCGAGATGACGCGCACGCTCAACGCGTCACTGTCGAGTGCGGGCGAGAACATCGCCGCGATGGCGGCAACGCTGAACTCGACCGCATCACTCGACGCGCCGAAGCTCGATCGCATGCTGGAGCAAGTCTCCGCTGCGTCGGTCGAGCTCCATCGCTCAATGACGGCGATCGAGGGATTCGCGACCGATCCGCGGCTGCGCGGCAACGTCATCGCGACCACCGAGAACATCGCCCAGACGACCCGCGCCCTCGCGGAGATCACGTCGGACCTGCAATCCGTCACGGCGAACCCGCAGACGCAGGAACAGATGCGAGACACGATAGCCCATCTCGACGCGACGCTACAGCGCGCCGCGTTCCTGCTTGGGCGTCTCGGCGGGCGCAGCCACGTCTACGGCGTTGATCGAGGCGCGACGCCGCCGCCTGCGAGTACGCCCCAGCCGCAGTCCTCGCCACATCCACTCGAGCGCTCGGAGCGGCTTGCTATGGGTGGCGCGCTCTCCGGCCTTGCGCGACAACTGATCGCCTTGCAGCTGCGCGTCGGCGAGCTCGATGCACAGCACGTCTGCTGTCCATCTGCGCTCTTCTCCGCCGATCGCGGCCCGCAAGTCGACCTCAACGCGATCCTGCTCCCCAACGCGAGCACGAGCGTGATGATCGGAGCAAACGACGTCGGCCATGCGACGACCTGGAACTTGGCCGCGTTGCACCGCGTCGCACCCGACGTGCGCGTCGGCGGCGGATTGCTCTACTCGCGCCTCGGCGTCCTCGGGCAATACGACGTGCATGGAACTGGAACCGGCATCGAGGCGAGGTTCTACGATCCTCGCCGGCCCACGCTCGATCTCTACGGCGACGTGCACCTCACGCCGTGGGCGCAGCTCTTCGTCGGCGAACGCGCGATCAATCAGCCGGAGCGGCGGACCGACTACGGCATTCAGTTCAGCTACTAATCGGTAGTAGAAGAAGATGCAGCAGCGCCCCAAGGTCGGGATCGTCGGCGCGGGTGCGATGGGCACGCTTTTCGGCTTTCACCTAGCGCAGACATGCGACGTCACGATGCTCGATGCGAACGCCGCAACGATCGCGACGATCGAGCAGAAGGGGCTCGCGGTCAACGACCAGGCGTCGCGCCGCGTGAGCGTCGCCCGGCGCGCCGCAGAACTCTACGGGTCGCAGATATTGTTCCTCTTCGTGAAGGCCGTCGACACGCTACGCGCCCTGCGGCCCTTCGCCGGAGAGCTCGACCCCGTAACGCCGATCGTCTCCCTGCAGAACGGCGTCGGCAACGAGGACGCAATCCGCACCGCGCTCGGCGGCGCGGTACCGGTGATTCTCGGCATCACGACCGAGTCGGCTGTGACGACCGCACCCGGGCGCGTGCACACTTCCGGGCGCGGCAACACGATCGTCGGATCGGCGTCGCCGTCGGCGTCGCGCACGGTCGCTCACGTGTTGACCGCGAGCGGATTGCAGGCGGCCGTCGTGTACGACATTCGTCCGCATCTGTGGGGAAAGCTCGTCGCGAACTGTGCGATCAACGCGCTCTCGGCGATCCTCGATTGCGACGCGGGCGTGATCCCCAAGGATGCGAATGCCGCTCGTCTCGCGGAGGCGCTTGCGGAAGAGGCCGCAGCCGTGGCGACGGCGCTGAAGATCAACCTTCCGTTCGTCAACCCTTGGCAATACGTCACGGACGTCATCGCAGTGGGCGCAGACGCGCGCAGCTCGATGGCCTTCGACCTCGCCTCCGGACACCCAAGCGAGATCGATCACATCAACGGCGCGGTGGTCGCCTTTGGGCGGCGCGTCGGCGTGCCGACGCCATATAACGACGCCATGGTGCGGCTCGTGAAGGCGAAGCAGGCATTGCTCGCGACCTAGGGAGCCTCCGATTAATCCCATGCACCGATCGTTTGACGCTCCGAGGGTTTGGATGCGAGGAGACTGCAAGGGAGCATACCCAGGGTGCTCTGTGACCGCGCAGGCGACAACGCAGACGAGCCCTCGGAGCGCAAACCCGCAGGGCAACGGCATTTTCGCCGCATCTCGTCGTCGCTGCGTCGGTCACAGACGCCGTGCAGTATGCTCCCTCCTCGCTTCTCGACCTGCGACGAAAATGCTCGTTGCGCTCGGTGCAGCGCATTAATCAGAGGCTCCCTAGATCTGCGGTGCTAGGCGCAAGAGCCGAATTGCGCCGCGCCGGCATTCGACGTCGATTCCGCTCGCCGCACCGCCGTTGACCGAGCCGTCGATCGTCTCGCTCCGCCCGCTCGAGGTGCCGCGCAAATTGAAGTCCGTGAAGATGGTCCCGTCGTCGGTGTGGAGATGGACCCGAAATGCAGCATTCTCCTCGATCGAGAGATCGATGTCGCCGCCGGCATTGACGAAACGCAGCGTCCCCGGCCAGGACTGCGCCCCGATCTTCACGTCGACGCTTCCGGCGCGGGCCACGGAGGCTTCTCCGTAAGCGGGAAGCATCATCGTCGCCGTGCCGGAGACGAGCGAGACTCGAGCGCTGCCCGAGATGTCTGTGACGTTCACGTCGCCGCCGCCCGAGACGACCTCGAGGTCGACGCCTTTGGGCACGCGCACGATCAGCGATCCAAGTGCGGGTGCGAGGACTTCGATGCCGTTGGCGATGGGACGGATCTCCGGTGCCGCCGGCATCGAAGATCCGCGCGCAAACGCCTCCACCGTGAATCGATCGCTCGGCTCGCCGATGCGCGGAGCGTACGCACTGACGGTGCCGCGCGCGATGCGCACGATCATACGCTTGTGCGGTTTTAAACTGCCGAGGCTCGTCGCGTAGGCACGTTGCGAGGCGCAACCCGCCGTAAGCGCCGCGAAAAGCGCGAGCGGAAGAAGAAGGCGCGGCGTCATCGCGGCGAACGCTTTGGCCTGCTGCGGGGATGGGCCTCCTCGTACGCCTGACGCATGTGCTCGAGGGTAACCTTCGCATAGATCTGCGTCGTCGCCACGCTGTCGTGTCCCAGAAGTTCCTTGATCGTCATGATGTCGACGCCACGCTGATGCAGATGCGTCGCAAAGGAATGCCGTAGCGTGTGAGGCGTGATTTTCCCTTCCAAGCCGCTCAATCGCACGAAGAGACGAAAGACGTTTCCGACCTGCGGGTAGCTGAGGCGGCTTCGCCGGCGGCTGACGAAGAGCGCGCCGTCGCCTCCAGGCGGTCGCACCGCCAGGTAACGTCTTAGCGCATCTGCAGCCGCGTCGTTGAAAAACACATAGCGCTCCTTGTTTCCCTTGCCGACGACGCGGATCGTTCGCCGATCGAAGTCGACGTCGGCCAGATCGATGCCGACCAGCTCCGCCCGGCGGATACCTGAAGCGTAGAAAAGCTCGAGTATGGCGCCGTCTCGCAGCCGCTGGAACTCCGAGGTTCCCGCCGCTGGCTTGGTGGCCAGGAGGCGTTCGGCGTCCTTGACTGAGATGGCCTTGGGAAGGCGACGCGGCAGCTTGATGTTGCCCACGTCCGCCGCCGGATTGTCCTGCCGCAATCCTTCGCGCTTCGCATACCGAAAGAACGCGCCGAGCGCCGCAATCCGTCGCCGCACGGCGGCGGCGCTCAGGCCGCGCCGCGTCATGTCCATGAGGAACTGGCGCACGTTCGAGACCGTGGCGGCCACCAAGGTCTGCTCGACGGGCGTCCGAGGCGCGACGAACCGCGCGAACAGATCCAGATCCGATTCGTACTCGCGCACGGTGCGCTCCGCGCGGCGCTTCTCGAGGAGCAGGTACTCGCGAAAGCCCGTCAGGACGGTGGCATCGTGGCGTCGGGCCGCTTGCGATCGTGGCAAAGCCTTCTCCTTGTATTATCGCAAATAACTGTTTGTGATTATACAGCTGAAGAGCGCCAGGAGGCAAGGCTGGCGCGTCTTCCTCTCGGCTCCGCTAGCCTGCAGGCTCGTAGAGACGCATGACCAGCACCGGGCCGCGTGCGTGATCCACGACGAAGCGCGCGACGTGACCGACGGATCGCGGTCCGATGCCGCCACGGTGTCCCGCGGCCAAAACGAGAACGACATCCTGCGCGCTCGCCTCGGCTAACGCACGTTCCGGGTTCTCGCCCTTGATGATTCGTGCCGCCGCAGAGATACCGTGACGAGCCAGCAGGGCGATCGCGCGGGCGGCTACGCCCTGCGCCTGCTCCTCGTCTAGGCTCGGTCCATGGCGCCGATGAGGCGGCTGCGGCGGACCGTGGTGGCGTTCGACGATGCGGTCGAGCAGCTGCTGCGCCGCATCCGCGTACGCGCACCACGCTTCGACGTTGTCGAAGGCGCGTACGGCCGGGGAGACGGCTTCCGCCAGAGCGGCATCGTCAATCCCGTCGAAGCAAACCGCTGCCTTCAAAGCTGCACCTCTTCTTCTTTCATCGGGCAAGCCAAAGCCAGAGAATCGTCACTGCCAGCATCGGCGGCACGACGATCGCACCTAAGCGCAAGTATTCGAGCGGGCTGACGCAGACGCCCCGTTTCCTCAACGCCGCCATCCACAGAATGGTCGCGAGAGAGCCGGTCGTCGTGAGGTTCGGTCCCAGATCGGTTCCGGCGATCAATGGATACGCGAGATGGGGAGCCTGGGCCGTCATATGTGCGGATGCGACGGCGACGGGCAGATTGTTGACGACGTTTGCGAGCAGCGCGGCTCCCACGGCGGCAGCGGCCGTGGATGCAAGCGTGCCGTATCGCGTGACGGCGTCCAGCGCGTGTAGAGCCAATGCCGTGAAACCGGCGCGGTCGAGCGCGTCGAGCAACACGAAGAGTGCAGCTAACAACACGAACGTGCTCCAGCTCACGTGCTTTGCCGCAACGGACGGCCGGACTCGTGCGGCGCCAAGCGCGACGAGTCCGCCGAGCAATGCGACGGGTCCGAGCGGCACATCAAATGCCAGGGCTGCGAGGTAACCAGCGACGATGCAGCAGGCCACGACGAGCGTCCGCACGGCCGCCGGTTCAGGCCGCGGCGCTACCCCAACGTCGTATCGCCCGCGGAGCCGACGGTGAAAGAGCGCGACGAACAGCGCGAGATTTATCGCAACTGCGAACAGCTCCGGAGGTCCCAAATGGATGAGATACTGGATGATGTCCGGGCGCGGCAGGATGATGACGTTTGCCGGGTTTGCAAACGGCAGGCCGAAGGACGCGGTATCCGCCACGAACGTGCAGCCGAAGAGAAATGCAAGGGCGTCTGCTCCTCGACTCGCCACCGCGCGATAGACGATCGGCGTGAAGACGATGGCGGTTGCGTCGTTCGAGAGGAGCATCGTCAGCGCCGCTCCAGCGAGAAACAGCAACACGAACAGCCGGCGTTGCGAACCGCCCGCTCGCTGCACGGCGTACTCTGCGACCAGCGCAAAGGCACCGCTCTCCTCCGCAGCCGCCGAAAGCACCATCAAACCCAGAATGAAGAGCAAGACGTTCCATTGCTCGGCGACGGCGCGCGCTGCCGCCACGACCGGCTCGCGGCCCGCAATCAGGAGCATTGCGGCACCCAATGCAGCCCACATCCACTCGCGCGTGCCCCTGGGACGTAGACCTGCCAAGAGCATCGCCAGAACGGCGACGATCGCGACGATCATGGAACGAGTGCTTCGACGGCCTCTTGCACCGACTTGAAGATGCGATCCTCGCCGATGAGCGCGACGATGCCGGCCCGGCGCGCAGCGGCGACGGCCCGCTCGTCGGAGAAGCGCGCAAATGCGACGCGCATGCCGCGCTCCTGCAGCCTTCGCAACGCCGACCTGAAGACGTGCGCGCCAGTGTAGTCGATATCGCTCACGCCGCTCCCTTCGACGATCACGACGTCGACGGCCTCGGAGGCGCCCGAGACCGCAGCGACGAGACGCTGGCAGACGTAGCGAACGTTCATAAAGTAGAGCGGCGCCGCAGGTGAGAAGACGACGATCCCGCGCTCGCGCCTTCCCGCTTCTGCCTCCTTGGGCGGCCACCAGATGGTCGTGCCCGGCACGTGCACGAGTTCGACGCAGGGTGGACGCAGCATGACGTAGACGCCGTAGAACAGCGAGAGCAAGATGCTGAGCATCATTCCGACATTGATGCGCAGAGCGACGACGAGCACGGCGCTCAGCACGACGAGCACGATCTCGAGGTGGCTCTCGCGCGCGATCCGTCGCATCTCGTCGACGCGAAAGATCTCCCACGCGATGTAGATGAGCGTTCCGGCGAGCGCTGCCTGCGGGACGAAACCGGCGACGCCCCCGCCGAGCAACGCGAAGAGCGCAACCCCAAGCAACGCAATGATGCCCGCGAGCTGAGAACGAGCCCCGGCCGAGGCCACGATCGCCGTTCTGGGCGGGCTCGCGTCGACCGGAAAGGCTCCGACGATCCCGGCGAGGAGCGAGCCGACGCCCGTAGCCGCGACGTCGGAGCTCACGTCAACGATCCCCTTGTGCGAGCGGAACGTGCGAAGCGTCGTGACGGTTTGCAGCACGCACACGACGGCGACGACCGCCGCCACCGGAAGGATCGACTCGGCGTGCACGTCGTGCGGAAACGGCAGGCGCAGCTGCGGCAGGCCCACATGCAGCGCACCGACCACTGCAACCCGGTCTTGCAAATGCAGCAGCGCTACCGCCGCCGCCGACGCGGCGAGTGCGAAGAGAGCGCCGGGGAGCTTCCGGCTGGCGATCTTCGATCCGAAGATGATCGCAAGAACGAGCGCTCCCAGCGCAAGCGTATCGAGATTCGTATGTGGCAACGCGCGGATAATCTCGGCGATGCGCGGCAGTGCGGAGGTCTGCGAGACGGAGACGCCGAGCAATGAGGGCAGCTGGGAGACGACGATCTGCACGGCGATTCCCGCGAGAAAGCCGACCGTTACCGGGATCGAGAGCAGATCCGAGATCCACTCCGCTCGAGCGATGCCCACCGCGACGAGCATGCCGCCGACGAGCAAGGCCATGAGCCCGAGCAGAAGCGCGTACTCCGGTGAGCCGGGAGCGACGATGGCCGCGAGTGTGACGGCGAAGATCGTCGCGATCGTCGAGTCGGCTCCGACCGACAAGTACCGGTTCCTCCCGAAGATCACGAAGGCTATGGTGCCTGCCGCGAACGCGTAGAGTCCCGTCGCCGGAGGCATGCCCGCGAGCCGGGCCGTCGCGATCTGTTCGGGGATGGCGATTGCGGCCAGTAAGAGCCCGGCGATCAGGTCGCCTGGTATCCAGGGAACGCGATACCCGCGCAGCGACGCAAAGAACATCGGTCCTCTGTCCGTGCCGACCGTGACCGAAGCCTCCATGAGGTAGGGTCTTCGGGGCCGTTTCCAGCCCGTCAATGGTCGGTGGCGGTGCCGGGACGCCCCCGATTACAATGCCTGCATGACCGGAAACGGGCGCGCGATTCTGTCGGCGATCCTTTGGGCTGCGTGCATCTTCATCGTCAGTGGGCACGCTGCCGGAATCGTTCGAACGAACGGCGTTCCGATCGCCGGCAATGACTTTCCCGCCTTCTACTGCGCCGGGAGCGCGCTGTTGCAGCACGCGGACCCATATGCCGTCGAGCCGCTTCGCTCGTGCGAGCACGCGCTGCCGCACGGCTCGGATCTCCCCGCGCAGTACGTCACGCCGGCGCCATTGCCGCCCTACGTCCTCGATCTCTTCGCGCTGCTCGCGGAGCTGCCGTACCGGATCGCGGCCTGGCTCTGGTTCGGCGTTCTCCTCGCAGCGTGCGCGTGGTTAGCGATCACCGTGGGGCGCGTCTCCCAGCTACCGAGCGGTGCGGTCGCCTCGGCCCTCCTGATCTCCGCCGTGCTGGGATCGGTGGTTTTCGGCCAGATCCCGCCGCTTGCGACGCTCTTCATCGCATTGTGCGGAGCGGCACTCCTTCGCGGAGACGACTCGCTCGCCGCGGTCTGCGCCGCTGCCGCGACCATAGAGCCGCACCTCGGGCTTCCCGTCGCCCTCGCGCTCTTCATCCTGCGCCCGGGAACGCGCGCCTGGCTTGCCGGAATCGGCTTGGCCTGCGCCGCGCTGAGCGTTTTGGCGCTCTCGCCACACGGTACGCTCGCCTATCTTACGACGGCGTTGCCGGCACAAGCGCGCGCTGAGCTGATCAGCAGCGATCAGTTCTCGCTTGCACACCTGCTGGCGTTCGTGCACGTTCCATCTTCAATCGCGCTTTTGGGCGGAACGCTCTCGTATCTCCTCATGCTGGTGTTCGGAATCTTCGCTGCAAACGCCAGCGCTCGCCGCTTGGACGCTGCGGCGATCGCCTACGTGCCGCCTGCAGTAGCGCTCTTCGGCGGCGCCTTTCTCCACGAAATTCAGCTCGTCGCAGCCCTGCCCGCAGCCTTTCTCTTCGTGGGACGCGCGGCGCCGCTCGCCTCGTGGGCGGGGCGCTTTCTCATCGCCGCCGTCGCGGCCGTGCCGTTCACTCTCGCGATGAGCCATCGTCCGGTTCTCGACGTCCTCGCGCTTCTCTGTGCGACAGGAGCGCTCGTGGACGCGGTTCCTTTCGGCGAAACTATCGATTTCACGCATGCGCTCGGAGGCTTCTTGCTCGCCGCAATCTGCGTTGCGCTCCCCCTCGCCGCGCAACAGGTGCTCGTGCCGCCTGCGCCGTCGCACGTGTCGCAGACGAGCGCTCCCGCGACGAACCTCGCCGGCGAGAACTGGGGCGCGTATCTGCGCTCCGATCCACGGTACGCGACGCCGCGGCTCGATGCCGAGGCGTCGAAACTCCCTGCCTGGCTAGGACTTGCGGCACTCTTGGTGAGCGCTCTCGGCATGGGCGTGACCCGCCTGGGTCCGAGGACTCAACCCGCTTGGGACTCACGGCCACGAATTCATCTCTCAGGGTAGCCGCTCGACCCGGTCCCATAGGGCAGACGCGAACTCTGCAACGCGCACGTACGGAGGTTAGAGTCGAAACATGGAACGCGTGAGGACGTTTGCGATCGCCATGCTTCTTCTGCCGTCGTTCGTGCTCGGGTTCGCCGCGAGCGCGTGCGCGCAGGTGGATCAAGGCAGTGAGGCCGCGTCTCCCTTCGAGATGACCAACGCGTACCACATCCAGGGCGGCGATCAGATCGCCATTGCGATCGACGACGATCCCACGCTCGCGCAAAACGTAACCGTGCTCGACGACGGAACGATCGATCTTCCCCTGATCGGGACGCTCGCGATCGGCGGCATGTCGCCACAGGGCGCGGCGCACGCGATCGCGCGGCGCCTCGCCGTGTACATGCGCCGGCCGCAAGTCGTCGTATCGGTCGTCAAAGAGGGCCTCCTCGAGGTGACGGTACTCGGCGACGTCAAGACACCGGGGAAATACCAGCTGCGCTCTCAGGGACGCCTTCTCGACGCGATCGCTGCCGCAGGCGGCGTCGTGGACGTCGAGACGGGAGTCTATCCCGTCGCCCGCATCGCAACGCCGGGCGGTGGCGACGTCGCAACGATCTCGCTCGAAAATTTGCTCCAGCGCGGTGACACGTCGCTCGACGTTCCATTGCAGCAGGGAGCGATCGTGTATGTGCCGGGTCCGATGACGTTCACTGTTCACGTTTTGGGCGCGGTCGACAAGCCAGGCGCGATCGTCGTGCACGAAGGAGATCGTCTCTCCATCGCGATCGCCGCCGCAGGCGACACTCGGCAGGCGAACTCCGATCTCAACCGCATCGCGCTCACGCGACACTTCCCCAACGGAACCGTCGGAACGTACCAAATCAATCTCTACCCCGCGCTCCTGCGCGGCGACGAGCGCTACGACGTCGTCCTGAAGCCCGGCGACGAGATCTTCGTACCGGAGGCCAACGGCCGCATGATCGGTGAGGGCTTCTTCTCCGGCTTCCTCTACCTGCTCGGAACGCTGCTGCACTTCTAGAAAGCAACCATGAGTACGCTAACGCTTGCCGAACGCCCCCCCGCCGACCTGACCTCGGGTGATATCCACGTCGGCCGTTTCGCGCGGCCTTTCCGCAGGTACGGCAAGCTCTTCGTGACGATCGCGGTGGTCCTTGCGGTGCTCGGCACGCTCGCGATCTTGATCCTGCCGCGCAGCTACACGGCGGAGGTCCGCCTCATCGCCGGCAACCCGAACCGCGACGCAACCGACATTACCGGCAATGCCGGGTCGCAGCAGCAGACCGACTTGCCGATCCTCAACGCCTTGGTCATCGCGACGGGCTTGCAGTCGACCCAAACGTACGCGGAGCTCATTCAAGAGACGCCGGTCGCGCAGCGCGTCGTGGACGATCTTCACCTTCCGATCGGCGCGGAGGCGCTGCTCGGCCGCATTCGGGTTGCCCCGATCAACGACACGCCCATGCTCAGTCTGCGGGCATCGTGGGGCGATCCGCAGACCGCGGCCACGATTGCCAACGACATGGCGTCGGCATTCGTTCAGCGCGAGCGCGATCTCGTCGCGCAGCAGGCCGATGCCGGTATCGCGTTCATCGCTTCGCAGCTTCCGCTCGCCGAGGCGCAGGTGCGCCAAACGAACTTCGCCGCCGCGAGCTTCATGGCGGCGCACCGCCTCACCGACGCGACGACGCAGGCGACGCAAGCGGCCACCACCCTCGACGCGCTCGATCAAAAGATCGCGCAGACGCAGGTAGACCGGCGGCAAGCGCAAGCGCAGCTCGCAGCAATTCAAGGTGAGATCGGTCAGACGCCGAGCATGATTCCCGGCCAGGCCGTAACGGCTCCCAACCCGGTCATCCTCCAACTGCGCCAGCAGCTAAGCGACGCACAAGTGCAGCTCGCTGATAACGCCCAACGCTTCACCAACAAGCACCCCGTCATGGTGCAGCTCCGCAGGAAGATCGCGGACCTCGAGGCGCGCATCGCGGCGATTCCGGCCACGATCGCACAATCGAACACGGCGGAGTCGAACGCGGTCGCCGTGCAGCTGCGGCAGCAAGCCGCGCAGCTCGAGGCGCAAGTCCAGGCCGACGCCGCAGCCGTCGCGGCGATGGACGCGCAGCGGCACGCCATGCTCCCGTCGATCCAGGAGCTCCCCGGTACGACCGCCACGCTCTCCGTGCTGCAGCGTCGCGCAAAGCTCGCACAAGATGCGTACTACGCAATGCTCCAAAAGTATGACGAGTTGACGGTTGCGAAATCGACCGCGCTCAGCGATCTCACGGTCACGCAGCCGGCCGCAGCGCAGAACGCGATCCCGACGCCGAGTCTGAAGATGGGCCTCATCGCCGTGGCGCTGCTCGCGCTGGGCGTCGCGTTCGGGGTCGTGCTCGTCCTCGATCTCTTCGACAGCCGCGTCGGTGACGAGCGCGACGTCGAGCAACTCTCCGACCTGCCGGCACTCGGGCGCGTTGACGACGTGAGCGGCTCGGTTGCGAACGGCGACGAGTCGCGCAGACGCCTGCGCATGGAGGCCGCATACGACGAGGTCCTCGACGCCATGCGTTTCAGCGGTACGTCGGCACCGCGCACGATCGCCGTGCTCAGCCCGTCGCAAGGCGATGGCAAATCAACGGTCGCCGTGAACCTCGCGCTCGCTCTCGCTGAACGCCACGGTCCCGTACTCGTCGTGGACGCGGACTTGCGCAGGCCTTCGGTGCACCGTCTTCTGCGCGTCGCGGAGATGCCCGGCCTTGGAGACGTGCTCGAACGCGGGCTGCCGATCGAACAGGCGACGCAGCGAACCGCACATCAGCAGATCGACGTCCTCGCCGGCGGCTCCGCCGTACGCGATCCCGTCGTCGCACTCGAGTCCGGACGCCTCCGCCGGCTTCTCGCGAGCGCAGGCCAGCACTACGCGAGCATCATCGTCGACACATCCGCCCTTGGACCCGTTCATGATGCGCTCGAGGTCGCCCGTAGCGTCGACGCGTCGCTGGTCGTGATCTCGGCGGGCCGCACGCGCGTAAAGCAACTCACTCGCGCGCTCGATCGTCTCGCGCGCGCAGGCATCGGCAGCCTCGTCGGATATGTGCTAAACCGCGCGAAGACGACGAACGAGCGTCTCGCCTACTATGCGCGTTCCGGAAAGCTGCGCTAACCGTCCTCGAGACGGGTTGCGCCCCGCCAGCCGAGGAGCGTCGCAGCCATCTCCGTGCGATTTGCGCAGTTCGTCTTCGAGAGAAGGCGTTTGACGTGATCGTTGACCGTCGTGTCGCTGATCGAGAGCCGCTTTGCCATCGCCGGCGTACCCAGCCCGGAGAAGAGCAGCGCGATCACCTCGAGCTCTCGATTCGTCAAGCGGAAACGCCGAACGGCGTCCGCCAGCAGCGAACGGCTCTCGTACGGCTCCAGCACCAGCGCCACGCCGTAGCGGCGCCCGTGCTCGAGCGGCACGACGCGAACGATGGTTTCGGCGGAGGGCATGAACGCCTGCTCCACGCGTTGGGTCGGATCGCGCCAAGCGCTCGTGATCTCTCGCACGGTACGCTCGATCGCCGGCGGGAGGCGTCCACCGGGCAGACTCCAGCGATCGACGCGCCGCAAGCGTCGCGGCCTGCTTGCGTACTCGACCGCGAGATTCTCGTTGAGCAAGATGAGCGCCGGCGCGCTGCGCGAGCGCGCGCGTTCCAGATCGGTGAGCTCGCCTTCGAACTGCGCGTGGGTGTCGAGCGCGTGCAAGACCTCGGCACGCGCCTCCGTGAGCACCGAGCAGTCGTCCAGGAGAAACTCGCCGCTGTGCGCATCGCGCAGCAGCAACAGTGCACCCAGGCCCCCGCGCTTGTCTTCGAGATGGACCGTCAACCCGTGGCGATATGGCTCGGTCCGCGTCGAGGGCATGCCGATTGCAGATGGCGGGTTGATGCTCCGCCGTGCAGCGATCTCCGCTCGTACCATGCCCAGTCGCTCCGGTACGACGCGCGGATCTCCCGAGAGATACTCTCCGATCACCGACTCGTGACGGCGATACGAGAACGCCCATGCGTCGGCGGGAACCAGCGTCGCGTAGGCGTCGATCACCGCCTGCAGCCGACGACCCTGCGGAAAGTGAATCGCGACCGATCGCAGCGATGCGATCATCTCGCGTGCGGCGTTGCTGCGACTCATGCTGGCGCACCCATCGATCATCATCATAGCGAATGCCCGTGCTGCGGTCCTGGTCGGCCTAACGCCGGCCGGGAAAGAGTTCGTAAAGATTGCTCTTGTCGAGGGCCCGATGGTCCCGTTGAAAACGTAGACCGTGCGCGTTTTCCCTCAGGCGTGGGAGTATAAGTGCGGTCGCGCGCTTGCTATAAACGCAACAGAGGGCAACCGTACCCAATCGGCTCGCTCAATCCTAGTGCAACTTGCCTTTGGGAGTTAGGCCGGAAGGCCTGGAGAGAAATCGAATGCCATTGACCTCGACCTCCAACAAGACTCGGATCTTCATCATCGAGGAGCAGGCGCTTTTCGGTAAGGCGCTCTGCCAGCTCTTGGCCGCGGAGCCGACGTTCGAAGTGCTCGGCGACCTGCCGCGCGTCGATCCCGCGGCTCCGCCTCGCGTCTCGGCGGATCTCGTCGTTCTCGACCTCAACGGCCCCTCCATCGATTATGCGGACGAGATCGCCCGCTGCCGTCAAGCCTTCGGGAAGGCGCGCGTCTGCGTACTCTCGACGCAGCTGCGGCCGGAAATCATGCAGCGCTGCGTCGCCGCGGGGGCCGACGCGTACTTAGCAAAGGACGTTTCGCCCAGCGAGCTCATTCGCGCCGTCAAGACCGTGGCAGGCGGCGAGAGCTACGTCGACCCCCGCATTGCCGGCTCCCTCCTGCGCAAGCGCCTCCTCTCGGACGGGCGCATGTCCAGCGACGAGCTCTCCGAGCGCGAAGGCGAGGTCGTTCGCTTAATCGCTCAGGGTCTCTCCAACAAAGAGATCGGGGTTCGCCTCTGCCTCTCTGAGAAGACCGTCAAGAACCACGTCAGCAGGATCCTGTCAAAGCTGAACATCTCCGCCAGGGCTCAGGCCGTCGTGTATGCTATTCGCATGGGACTCGTCTGATGGAGATGACCTTCAGGACCCTCGCGCAGGGCCCTAAGCCACTGTGGCCGTGGCCTGGCGCACCGTACGCTCATAAGGAACATGATCGCCCATCTTCCCGGAGTCTAAGGCTCGGTGCGCACCTACGTCGTCGAGCCGCAGCAGATCTTCGTGCCGAGCCTCCTGCAGCTCTTGCAGGAGTCGGGCTGCTCGATCGTGCGCGTGCAGGACGCGCTGGTTCCGCTCGACGTCATGCGCACGCGTCCGCAGATGCTCTTCTTCGACTGCGACATTGCGGACGACGCAACGATGCGCGACCTTCAGTTCGTGGTGGACTCGATGCCGGCGCTCGATCTGTGCTTCTACTCGCGAACGCCGCCCGGCGAGTTGCAGACGCAAGCGCCGAGGAGACTTCTCTACTTGGAGAAGTCGGCTTCGCATGAAACGCTCTTGGGCGCTCTCGCCCGCTTCACCGTCAACGTCTGACGATGCCGCGCGCGCTCGCGCGCGAGAGCATTCGCACTTCTTCACCCCGGGACGACACGCCAGATGATGTTTTGGAAGTTCCAGACGCAGCGCACCGACGCTGCCGAACCGGCCGCGACCCCGGTCTTCGTGCCGGCAGCGGCGCCCGCTTCCGCACCCCCGCCCGTCACCGCACCGACTCCTCCGCAGCCGCCAGAGCAATCCATTGCGCCGGCGGTGCAGCCGGAGTTTGCGCAACCCGTACAGCAGCAGCCCGTGCAGGCTCAGCCGGTACAGCCTGCGATGCTGCCGTCCAATTACACGCAGGCTGCGCAGAGCACGATGCAGTTTCTCGCAGGCGCGTTGCATCTTCCGTCGTGGGTGCTCTTCAAGAATGCGAGCGGCACGCTGAGCGTGGTCACCGGCATCGGTGAGTACCAGCGCTATCTGCCGGTGCACGAGCTCTCGGTCGGACGGCTCTCCGACCTTCCGACCGTGAATCTTCTCGGAGCGGCTCCGCCGATGAGCGCCAATGGCGGCATCGACCGTCGGCAAGGGGGCATCGACCCCGCAACCGTGGCGCCCTTCGGCGTTCCGCTCGTCGACATCGACGGTAATCTCTTCGGCGTTCTCTGCGCCTTCGGCGAGCGCAACGCGGTCGAACGCGTCGCGAACGCGCGTGGGCTCCTCGACTATGCAGTATCGATGCTGGGCGCGGTAGTTCGCACCGAGCTCACGCTCGAGGAAGCAACGCGCCGCACCGAGCGCGCTCAGGCCGACGCGCTTGTCGATCCGCTCACTGGGCTGCACAACCGCCGTGCCTGGGACCAGCTACTCGCAACCGAGGACCAGCGCTGCAACCGTCACGGATACGATGCCGTCGTATTCGTCATCGACCTGGATGGCCTCAAAGCGGTCAACGACCGCTTCGGACACGAAAAGGGTGACGAGCTGATCAAAAACGCCGCAACGGCACTCGAACGATGCGTCCGGCGAACCGACGTCGTCGCACGCGTCGGCGGTGATGAGTTTTCCATTCTCGCGGTGAAATGCGACGCGAATGCCGCAGCGCGCATTCGCGAGCACATCGAGTCGACTCTGCTGCGCGCGAACGCGTCTGCGACGGTTGGTTTTTCCGTGCGCTCGGAGGCCGGAGACCTCTTCGAGGCGTGGCGGCAGGCCGACGGAGCGATGTATCACCGCAAGCGCGGGAATCCGCGCCGCGGCCAACGTGCGACCGACGAAAACGTCGCGCAACCTTCTCCTCCGGCGGCCGCTGCTGCGCCTCCAGCGACCCCTGTTGCGCCTCCCCCGCCGTCACCGCCGGAACAAACGGCACCCCCATCTCTGCCGCAGCGCGCGCCCGCTGCGACGCAGCCGCAAGCCGCACCGCCGCCGGTCGCCGTCGAGACGTCCGTCGTGACGCAGATCCTCGAAAGGGTGCTGCCGGCGCTCGTCAGTGGACTTCAGAAGGCGGCTCCGGCTCCCGCGCCGCCTCCGCCTCCGACGCCGCCTCCGACGCCGATCTTCGCAGCTCCTCAGGCGCCGCCGACGGCCACGCGACCGCTCATCGTTCCGGGCGAAGCGGAGATTCCAACGTATATGCCGCCCCCCACGCCTCCGCAGGCCGCGCAGCCGGCTCCCGCGCCGATCGTGGCGGAGCCGCCCTCTGAACCGCCGGTTCCCCAACCCGAGCCAGCCCAGCCGGAGGCTCGGCCGCAGCCGGAGGCTCAGCCGCAGCCGGAGGCTCAGCCGCAGCCGTCGCCCTCGCAGCCGAGTGAGGATCTCATCGACATCGTCTCGCGGCTCTCGCGCCTCTCAGATGCCGACCGACGGCTTCTCGACGTGTTCTTCAAAGGAAGTCGCTGAAGCGTCAGCCTCGTCGGAGAGGATGCAATGAGCGATCGCCGTCCAGTTCGAGTGCTCGGCGCGATTGACGCGCTCGTGAGAGCCGTCACGCGCAATCCGCAACACGCTGCGGCCGAATGCGGCGGCCGTGCGCGCCCAGAGCATCTCTTCGCCTTCTCGACGCGACGCGGGGACGAGGACCGCGGAGGCCGCGCACAACGCGGGCGGCAGCTCCTCTACGGTCTGCACCGTCAAGCAGCGAAATGCAACGCGGTCGCGTCTGAGCGCGTGCAGCACCCGCTCGAGTGCAGTCGGAGGAACCGCGTCCGCCAAGACGAGGACGGGAGCCGCCGCGTCGACCGGAACCACGGCCTTCGGCTCCACGACGATCCAATCGTCGAGAAGCTCCAGCCGTTCGACGACGCTCGGCATTGCACCGCCCACGACGCGCGCCCAAACGCTTTCGTGACACAGTACGCGCGTTGCCGACGCGAAGAGCGGGGCCGCGGCGAGCAGCGCTTTGGCCACCGCGGTGCCGGGCGGATCGCATGCGTGGCCGTACTCGCGATGCGCGAGGAGCAGAACGGGCACGACGTGCGCTTTTCCCCAGGACGCAACGGCCACAGGGACCGCCGAGCGCTCGTACGCAAGCGGCGCATGCTCTATGAGAATACGTGCAGGACGGTGTGCCGCGATCCGTTCGAGCAGCTCGTGCAGCGGCATGGAGTTTGCAGCAAAAACCTTCACGCGCGTGGACGACGAGGAGCACGCGCGAGCGAGCTGCGTCGCGTGGGCAGTAAGAATCGCATCGCGACGCACGCCGTCAAAACGCGATTCATGCGCCGGCAATACGATGGCGAGGGAATCCACACACGCGCCTTCGCGCTCGGCACGCGCAATCCCCGGGATGCGTCGTGAAACCGCTCGTTCTCCACGTCGCCGCGTTCTCAAACCCTGCCGGTGGCGGGTTCGTCAGCGCGCTGCAGAGCTTGGCGAAACGCAGCGAGTTTCGTACCGCGCTGCTCTGCCCGCGCGCGAGCGAGTCGTACGCTTGGACGCATGCGTTGCGAGCGTCCGGCGTCGACGTCATTCACGCGAGTACGGCACTCGACGTGGCAGCTGCGGTAGCCCGTAGCGGGCCCGACGTCGTGCACGCGCATTTCGTCGACTGGATGCTGCCGGCGACGCTCGGGGCGACCGCCGCGCACGCGCGGACTGCGTGGCATCTGCATTCCGCCGTCACGCCGAGCCGCGGCGCGCGCAGCCTCGCCCGGCGTCTGAAGTACGCGAGCGCCAAGCGTCTCGTCGAGCGCTTCTTCTGCGTCGCCCCGGACATCGTCGAATACCTGCGGCAGCACCGAGTGCGCCCCGATGCGATCGTCGAGCTCCCAAACGGCGTGGATCTCGAACACTTTCGCTCGCCCACGCTGGTGGAGCGAGCCGCTGCTCGGCGTCTCTTCCACTTGGCGCCGCACGACCGCGCCATAGCATTCTTCGGTCGCGACGCGGTCGTCAAGGGCGCGGACCTGCTCGCAAGCGCGCTGCGGCTGACGCATGAGAAACCGCAAATCCTCGCGATCGCTGCGTCGCCTGCGTCACTGCAGGCGCTCGGCGACGAACGCATTATCTCAACCGGTACGCTGTCTGACGTCCGCGACGCTCTTTGGGCCGCAGACGCACTCGCGCTCCCGAGCCGCGGGGAAGGCATAGCCTATTCGCTGCTCGAGGCACGCGCGTGCGGGCTGCCGGCAGTGGCGAGCGCTCTTCCCGGCGTGCTCCGCGCTCTGGGCAGCGACCCGGCGACGCTCGCGGTCGACTCCGGCGATGCAGCCGCGCTCGCGCACGCCCTCGATTGCGCGCTCGCACTTGGCCCGGTTCCCCTTCTTCCCGCGACCGCCGCCGCAATCTCTCTCGATCACTGGGTAGAGGAGCTCGCTGCGTGGTACGTGACGGATTTGGCGGCGTGATGCGCGTCGTTCACGTCGTGACGCAGCTTGGGACCTATGGCGGGGAGCGCCTCGTCGCGGCGCTTGCCGCGGCACAGCGTTCCGCTGGAATAGACGCATCGATCGTTACGATCTACGATTCCCCGGCGGCGACGCCGCCGCAAGGGGTTACCGTCTATTCCGCAGGGCGTCACGGCACTGGTGCTCGAGGCGGTGGAATAAGCTTTTTCTTTCGTTTGACGTCGCATATCCGGCGGCTTCGCCCGGACATCGTTCACACGCATCTCGCACATGGGAAGCATTGGGGGCGCCTCGCGGCGCTCGCGGCTGGAGCGCGATGCATCGTGCACACCGAGCACGGCAACGACTTTTCTACCTCCCTCCTGCGCCGCGCGCTGACGCGCCTGCTCCACCGGCAAACCGCCGGCATCGTCGCATTGACGCACGCCCATGCAGAACGCATCTCCGCCTTCGAGCGCGTCCCCGCCGGTCGCATCGCCGTCGTTCCAAACGGCATCGCGCTCGAGGCCATCGGTACATGCAGTCGCGAGCGGGCGCGCCGCGCACTCGGCGCGCCCGCGGGCGCGCGCGTCATCCTCTTCCTTGGGCGCCTGGATTCCGTGAAGCAACCGCTTCGCGCGCTTGCGGCGTGTGGGTTGCTTCCCGCGGAGTTGAACGCGCACGTCTATTTCGCCGGCGAAGGCCCGCTGCGCGATGAGATTGCGATCGCGGCGAACGCGGAGGGAATCGCAACGCGCGTGCACCTTCTGGGCTATCGCACCGACGCGGGTATTCTTCTCCATGCAGCCGATGCCGTGCTCAACACGTCGCAGAGCGAGGCCATGCCGCTATCGCTGATCGAGGCGCTGTGCGCCGGCGTACCCATCGTTTCTACACCGTGGCCCGGCGCGCGCGAGGTTCTCTGCGATGCGGCGGTCAGCGATGACTTTCAGCCGGCGTCGATTGCGAGGAGCCTCGAAACGGCCCTTCGCCGCGCGCACCAGGGGTCCGACGACCTTTCCCTGCTCCGAACGCGCTTCTCGATCGAGCGCACCGCGGCAACCTATGCTCGGCTCTACGAGAAGCTTGCCGGCTCTTACGCTACTGCGCGAGGATGAGGCCCGCATTCGCGCCGATCGTCGACGGCGCGGCGTTCGACCACACCGGGGTGCCGCCGGCAGCCCACGTTGCGCTCGTGTTGCGCACGAGGACGCGCGAGTAGTGCTGGGTCAGGCCCGCGAGCTCGAGTGGTGACCCGGTAGCATTCACGACCGCGGCGCAATAGCCGATCGAGACGCCGTTCTCGTAGCAGCTCGCGTACTCGCGGACGAAAAGCCCGGGCGCGCTTTCAAACGCGGTGACGTCGTTCGAGAGCGGAGTAGCGCTGCGCGGATCGGTCGGAACGATCGATTCCTCAGGAAACGTCATATCGTTCGTGCCCACGCTACGCGGCGCCACGTTGGCCTCCGCCAAGAACTCGATCGAGTAGACCGGGTCGTAGACGATCCAGTGGCTCGCGATCTGAAACATCAAGCCCGATGCGTCGGCATCCTCTTCGACGACGAACTTTCCACGACTGTGATAGAGAAGGATGGCGTCCGCGCGATCCATCCATGCCGACGGATCCGCGCGCTGCGTCCACGCGTTCTCGGCCATCGCACCCTCCACGCGCGACGCGCTCAGCCACTGGACGTCGTACGCATCCGTTCCGAGCCCGTCGTTGCCGATAACGGCGTGCGCCGAGGCGTTGACCAGCGCGATCGCATCGTTCGCGTAGGCTTCCTGCGGATTGGCAGCTCGATCCCATTCGTACGCGGTCTCGCCGTACTTGTAACACCAGTACCCCCCGCTGTCGTCGCATCCTGGCGGTGCGTACGCGGCCGGTCCGAAGGTTCCGGTGCACGTGCCGTTGCTGTCGACGACGCAATTGTACGATCCGCCGCCGTCGTCTTCGAACACGTCGCTGGCGTAGCGGTTCTGAAGGGTGACGGTATGGAACGCCCCCTGCAGATCGGGATCGCCGATCGCAAACGGCTCGCTGGCCTGACCGTCGAAGAGGCCGTCCGCATGATCGACGAGCCGGTTGCCGTTACCCTGGTGCTCGTATGCGTGTGCATAGCCGCCGTTCTCCGCGTGGAGATAGCGCGCGACCTGCCCCGCGCAATTATCACCGTTCTCGGGGAAGTCGGATGAGGCAAGAGAGTACCCGGGCGGAATAGGACAGTACGACGAGATGTTCGGGTCCGTGTAGACCACGATGTGCCGCGCGCCGGCTGCGGCGAGCTGCGAGGACGTCGCGTCGTCGGCGTCCCGGTAGTAGACTTCGTTCCAGTCGACGTGCGTCGCCATCCATGCAGCTGGGATTCCGACGTTATCGAGCTCCACGCACGTTTGCGCTGCACTCGCACACGCGTACATCCAGTTTTGCACGTGGGTCGGTACGCTCGGCGACGCGCTCGGCCATCCCTGCGGAACCTGAACGGCAGCGATCGCATGCCCCCCCTGTGCGCCGCATGCGCTTGCGAGAAACGCCGCTCCAACGGCCGCGCCGCGCAGCAATCGCACGGCGTACAAAGTTATACCGCCCATACTTCCTCCTTGATTTCTCCAATACGTGCAGCGAGAAGCTCCATAATCACTCCCCGGTCGAAGCCGGTCGCATAGCGCGATCCTGCGCGGCCGAAGGCGGCCGCGAGCTGCCGGTCACCGGCCAACCGACGAAGCGCATCCGCGAGGGATTCCGGGTCGCCTGGGGCGCTGCAGATTCCGCCGACGGACTCGGCGACCACCCGGCGCGCCTCCCCTGCAGCGCACAGCACGACCGGACATTCGACGGCGAAGGCGTCGAAGAGCTTCGTGGGAACGCTCTCGCCGATTCCTTCGCGTAGCACGACGAGCGCCGCGTCCGATTCCGCGAGCGCTCCGACCGCCCGCTCGCGCGGCAGCACGCCGTAGACATCTACGTTTTCGATGCTCTCCTCGCCGATCCGGGCCAGGACGTGCTCGTAATCGGCGCCGCCGCCGATCAATGCGACGCGAATGTCGTCATTCGCAACGAGTTTTGCGGCATCCAGAATAAGGTCCATGCCGTTGGCCAATCCCATGTTTCCCGTGAAGGTGGCGACGAACTCGCCGTTACGCCGCTTGATGACGCCCCGCTCGGGATCGACGCGGTCGCATCCGTTGGGGGCGAGCAGAATCGCCGTGCGCAGCGCGCGCCGCCGCACATGCACAACCGCCGTCGGCGTGACCGCAACGATCAACGACGCGAGTGAGTAGAGGCGATCGACTACGGCCCCAACGGCGCGGGTTACGAGAGCATTCTCGCGCCAGACGCCCATCTGGACGGGCAGGTCGGGAAAGACGTCTCGCACGTCTACGACGAGGCGCGAACCACGCACGAGCCGTACCGCGAGTGCCGGAAGCGCGAGCGTGATCGGCGGCGAGCTTACGACGACCACGTCGGCGCGCTTCGCGAAGCATAACGCGTATACCGACGCCGACACGGCAAAGCTCAGCCACGCCAAGAAGCGGCCGTGCCGCCGCGCCGTTGCGATGTGTGGAAGGCGGACGACGTCGATTCCGTCGACCAACTCGCGTACGAATCTCCTTCCACGGTACGCTGGATCCACACGCCCCGAGGGGAACGAGGGCATCGGCGCGAGCACCGTGACGTCCATGCCGCGCGCGCGCATCGCTCGCGCGAGTGCCGACATGCGGTGTGCCGCCGCACAGGGCTCGGGAGCGTAGTACTGGGTGATGATGAGCGCCCGAGCCATCAGAGGGTTCTCCCGAAGAGCACGCGCCGCAGAATGGATTTCACGTGCAACGCCGCTCTCCACGCGCGCTCTTTCGCTGCGCTGCGCGCGGACGTGCGGCGAGCGACGTAGTTCTCGAGCAAGCGCACCTGCGTTCCGAAGCGGGCCTTGTAGGGCTCGTCTCCGCGCAAGAAGTCGTATTCTGCGAACCCTTGATCGATCGCGCGCTCGAGCCCTTTGGCGAGCATGCCTATCCCCGGCGAGCCCTTGCCGGCGAGGCGATCGTATGCGAGCATGTAGACGCCCCACGAGCGCCGTTCTGCGTCCACGAATGCCGCTTGTGCGGCAAGTGGACGGCGATCGGCACTCCAGAGCACGGCAATCCGGCAGCAGCCTCGCTCGTACGCCTCGCGAAAGAGCTTGCCGTACGTGCGGCGTGCTTTGTGCAGGTTCGAGCGCCAGCGACGGTGGTGCATGCGCAGGAGCGTGTCGATATACTCGTCCACGGTCGTTGCGTCGGCCTCGACGAGGCTCGCCTCGCGCCACAGATTACGGCGGCGGTTGACGTAGCGTTTGTCGCCGCTGCGATTGCGGGCTGCATACTCCTCCCACGACGCGGGCAGCGGAACGAAGCGGCAGCTATTGCGCGGCTCTTCACTGATGCCATTCCCTAACGAACGAAGATGCGCGACGACGTGCCCGACGCGCGGATCGCGAACGTTGCACGCCCGGAACAGGTCCCACGGCATCGCGTCGATCGCGCACGCGATCTCCTCGAGGATGTCCTCTCCCTCTTCTGCAATCAGCGCGCCGTAGTCGGCAGTTGGGTAGGCGCCGAGCGCGAGCTCGCGATACAGGCGAAGCGGTCCGACTGCAAGACCGCTCTCGACGAGCACGCAGAAACCGACGTACCGCGCGTCGCGCGCGACCGCAAGAACCGTCCACCGGCCGCGCATCGCAGCAAAGTACGAGCGCAGCCACTCCCACGAGACGAAGACGCCGCGGCTGGGGTCCTTTCGGTAGAGCCCTTCATAGGGGCCACGTATTCGCTCGAACTCCTCGAGCGTCGCGATCCGCTCGACCGTCACGCGCGATCTCCGTACACGGCCAGCGTGCGCGCCTGAGCGACGAGCCCGAATGCGAGCCAGACGAACTTCGCATCGAAGAGGTCCACGAAGAACGATACGAACGCGAGCGCTGCGAACGCCGCGAGACAGATCGCGCGAACATCGCCGAGCAGCCCCACGCGCGGGAGCGCGCGGGCCATCAGCCATTGAGAGACGCACCAGCCGGCCAGAAGCACGAGCCCGATCAGCCCCAACTCGACGCCGTAGTGAACGATTAGATCGTGGGACGCACGGTGCCAGCCGTCGTCGTACGTCTGAGAGATCTTCAAGTACCAACGGTCGTAGACCGTTGCAAAGCTGCCGGATCCGGCACCGGCGAGCGGATGCTGCAGGAATGCCGCCACGCCCACGTGCCAGATCGACGTCCGGCCGCTTCCACCGTTCCCGGAGTCCGCGAGCGCGCGGATGATGACGTTCGGAAACGCCACGAGCGTCCCGCCCACGATGGCCGAGAGCGGTAGAATCGCGCGCCTCCACGCGCGCAGCGCGGTCAGGAGGACGAAGATCTCGATAGCGAGACCGATCGCGGCTTCGCGCGATGCGGCAAGCGCGAGTGCCGTCAGGATGGCAAGCATCGCACCGGCTGCGAGCGCACGCGCAACGAGCACCCGAGCCCGTACGAACCACGTCAGTGCAACTGCGAACGGAAGCAGCAGCCCGTCACCGTAGAGGTTCGGGTCGAGTGCAGCTTGACCGAAGGTGATGTTGATGCGGTTGTACGCTTGCAGAAACTGCGCTTGTTGGAAACCTTCGGATCTGAACTCGTAGATGCCGATCGCTGCCGCGACGACGCCACTCGCCAGGATGAAACCGAGCAGTGGGACCAGATCGCGGCGCCGGATGGGAAAGCACGCGACGGCAAGGTACAAACCTGCGAGCTGCAGCAAGGTGAGCGCCTCCCGGCCGGGGTCCTCGCCGATCGACCAGAGGGTCGAGAGCGCCATCCACCCACAGAGCAACGCAAGCCATACGACCGCGCGCGGCGGCGTGCGCACGCTCTGCGTACGCACGGCATAGAGAATCAACGCTACGGCCGAGAGTAATCCCAAGAGACGGGCGATCGTTCCTTCGTGCCGGCTCAACAGGGTGAAGACGTCGAGAGGCGCAGCGACGGCATAGAGTCCGTAGGGCACGATCAGCGGCCTCGTCCAGGCAAACCACGCCGCGAGTGGCACGGCGGCGGCGGCGAGCACCTCGATCAGTCCAGAAGTTCCGCGCTGCGCGACGGTACGAGAAGCCCAAACGACCGTCGCTCCGGCCATGAGCAGGACCGCCGCGATTGCGGCAACTCCCGGCTCTGCGCGCCGCGCCGTGACGCGCATCACGTGAACCGCGCCTGCAGCATGCGCAGGGGTTTGCGCAGGGACCAGCGCGCGAACTGTGCGTCGAGTGCGACCCAACCGTGACCGTGCGAGAGGGTGTGTACGCCGATAGCGTCCCGGCGCGCGATCATGGAGACGTCGATGCGTGCGACGCACGCTTCTTCGAAGTCTTCCGGGGTGAGCACATCGACGCGCTGGATCGCGATCGCGCGGCCGTATCGTCCGCTGCAATCCTGGGCCGGACGATGGAGAACGCCGCCGCGCAGAAAGAAGTTTCCGGCAGGTCGCGCGCCCCTGACGTCGACCTTTGCCGGATTGCGCTTGTGAGCATGCCACGGGCCGCCCGGATGCTCCGACCAGTAGATGCGTAGCGCGTAGTTCGGGCCGTCATCGGCAAGCGTACAGAAGAGCCACCACCGGCCGTCGTGACGGATGATCGTCGGGTCGACCGCTGCAACGCCTTCGAGAATTGCCGTGACGGGCTCGGCCTCCAGACCGGACATCCGATACGCTCCGAGGCTTCCGCGCGCGTGTTGTTCGGGCGTCAGCCATAGCTCTTGGTCCACCTCAAACACGTACGGATACGACGCGGCGTCGAGACCGTCGAGGACGGGTCGGCGCTCGCCGTAGCGATCGTCGAGGTCGATAGAGACGATGCTCGGCGTCGATCCGTTCATCGTTTCGCAGAGTAGTCGCGGGCCGCCCGACTCTCCGCGCATTACGAAGGGATCCGCGAGGAACTCCCGCTCGTCGCGCGCGACCCAGTGCAGCCATGCATTACGAGGATTCTCGATGAAGCGCTCAAGCGAGCCGTTCGTCACGGCAACGTCCCAACGAACGTCTTCGAACACGGCGCGCAGGGCGTGCCCGGCGAATCGCACGAGCTCGCGAAACGCGAACCGAACCGCGTCGACGAGCCCGATGCGCTCGGCCGGCGCGGCATCTTTCCACTGCTCCGGCGCGCTTCGCCGTGCCGGCGACTCCAGTTCTTCACAGATCCACGCTGCCGATTGCTGGACGACGCGCTCCAGCGTTCGCGCGTGGCGCGACGCGTACGGAAAGCACCCTTGCCTCAGCACGCGCGCGTCCGGTGCGCGCTCGACCAAGGCCGCCTCCACGCTCTCGCTTCCGCGAAGCGCCTCGCCGAACGCCGGCATGTCGCCGTACTCCTCCCCGATCTCGACGCTCCAGGATCGAGCGAGCGGCAATCGCGCCTTTGCGCGCGTGGCGGCCGCCCGCAGATCCAGCACGCGTTCCCCCGGCGAGCATTCCTCGATACGCGTCACCACCACCACATCGACGCCGCGGCTTCGCAACGCCGCAATCATCTGCCGCTTCCAGCGCTTCGGCCGACGCGTAACGAGAACGACGAGCGACGGGTTCATGCCGCAGCGACCAACGCGGTCGAACGGAATGTCCCGCGCCCGATAACGTGCACGTCGAAGCCGGCGGCGTTCCAGCGATCGACATCGACCGCGTTACGACAATCCACCAATATTCTCGAGCGAACCACGGCCGCAACGGCCTGCGGGTCGAGCTCGCGGATCTGGCTGTGATCCGTGACGATCACCAGCACGTCCGCGTCGCGCGCCGCGGCTTCGAAATCGGCGATGACCGTCCCTGGATACTGCGTTACGATCGGGTCATAAACGCTGACCGTGTAGCCGGCGTCCGCGAGCAAGTGCTCGATCGCGAGCGTCGGCGTCTCGCGGGCGTCGTCGATGTCCGGCTTATACGCCGCGCCCAGCAGGGCGATCTTGTGATCCGCGGTTTCGATCGGCGCGACGCTGCGAACGATGCGCGTGACGACGTGCGGCATGCGCTCGTTCACGCGACGCGCCGTTTGAATGAGTTCGCTCGCAAACGGATTGGCGTTGGCCAGGAACTGCGGGTCGACGGGAATGCAGTGCCCTCCCACACCGGGTCCTGGGGAGAGAATGTCGACGCGCGGATGGCAGTTCGCGAGCCGAATCGTCTCCCACGCGTCGATGCCGAGTGCCTCGGCGAGAATCGCGAGCTCGTTGGCGAAGGCGATATTCACGTCGCGATAAGCGTTCTCGACAATTTTGACGGTTTCGGCCGTCGTGAGGTCCGTGACGTGAATCTCGCCGCGCGCAAAGGTTGCATAGACGGCGCGCGCCATCTCCGCGTCGACCGGGCGGCGTCCTCCGACGATGCGATCGTTCCAGAGCAACTCGTCGACGATCTTTCCGGGAAGCACGCGCTCCGGACAGTGGGCGAGGTGAATCGCATCGAGATCGCGCCCGAGGGCGCGAAACGTTCGCTCGGCGACCGCAAGAGTCGTTCCGGGCGGCACCGTCGATTCGAGCATGATCAGGTTGCCGTCTCGCACGAGCGGCACGATCGTACCGAAGGCCGCCTCCACAGCGCGCAGGTCGGGACGATGATCGACCGTCGGCGTCGGAACGCAGATGACGAACGCGTCCGCAGGGAATGGCATCAACGACGGGTGCAGACGTCCGCTTTCGAGAGCGCGGCGCACCAAGTCGCGGACGCCGCGCTCGGCGAGCTCAACGCGTCCGGCCGCAAGGCCGGCGATGACTTTCTTGTCCGTATCGTAGCCGAGGACTTCGTGGCCGCTCTCCGCCAGCATCGCTGCGGTGGGGAGTCCGATGTATCCGAGACCGGCGACGGTGATTTTCATGACGCTCGTGCGCCTCCCAATAGTGCTCGTAGCTGTGCCGCAGTGCGTTGCGGATCGTGCATGCGGCGCGCACGTTCCAAGGCTCGGGCCGCGCGGCGGCTGCGCTCCGAAGGGTCGGTCGCATCCAGGATTGCGCGAGCAAGGTCTTTCGGACGCTGCGGCGGCGCGAGAAAGGCGCTCTCCTCGTCGAGAAGCTCGCCGATGCCTCCGGAACGCGTGGCGATGCACGTGACCCCCAGGCTCGCCGCCTCGATGAGAATGGAGGGTATCCCCTCCATCATGCGCACGCCGTCGTCGCGACTCGCCAGAATCACAGCGTCGTATCGCCCAGCGCCGAGCTCGGTTAGCAGGCGACGGCGATCGAGGTATCCGCGAACGACGACGGCATTACGGCACGGCAACGCGCTCGCGCGCTCGCGCACGTATTCGCGCAACGGGCCTTCGCCGCAGAGCGTCAGGTGCAGCCCGGGATTCTCGTCGTACGCGATGGCAAAGGCTTCCAAGAGGTCCGCATGACCCTTCGGCGCGACGTACGCCGCGGCGCAGATCAGACGAAGGCCGTTGCCGGGGCGCGTTCCGGCGCTCGCGCCGAAGAGCCCGGTGCCGAGGCGGACAACGTTCACCTTCCCGGCAACCTCCGGCACTCGGCGTACGAGCTCACCCTTGCCGCGCTCGGAGATCGTTCGCACGAACGCAGCGGAGCGAGCCTTCTCGACGATCATGTTCTCTTCGAAGATGTCCCAGCGGTGCGCCGTACAACTCCACCCAATTGCGTTGACCCGCGCGATGACGAACGCCGCCGTCGCGGGTGTTGAGAGCCAATATGCGTGAACGTGATCGATGCGTTCTCGCCGCAATCGCCCGGCGAGCGCGAGCGCGCGCGGAAAGACGGCGAGGTTCTTGAGCTTCACGACGAGGCCGCCCGATCCGCATAGGATTGCGGCGAGCGCGCGAAGGCTTCGGCCGGGTGCGCGAGCGAACGTCGCACACGCTTCGAGAAGCGCTCTCGCTGACCACGCAGACACGAGGATCGCGGCGGCACCGCCGGTGCCGTGCTGCATCCCGGTATCTGGACGAAGCGGTGCGACCACGAGCCGCTCGACGAGCGGCCGAAGTGCGGCCAGCTCGACGCCGAGAAACGGTTCCGTGTTCGCACACGGGAAACGCGACGAAATCACCGCGAGCCTCATGCGGCCCTGTGAAAAACGACTTCGGCTGCCGTCTTCAGGATCAAGGCGACGTCCATCGCGAGCGACCAATTCCGAATGTAGAACAGATCGTAATCGAGGCGCCCGCCGACAGCGTCGCTGCCCATGGTCCTCGGCATGTAGAGGTGCGAGCACGCCGTCAAGCCGGGAGCGACGAGAAACCGCTCGCGGTACCGTGGATGCTCCCGCGAGAAGCGTTCCACGAAAACCGGGCGCTCGGGGCGCGGGCCGACGACGGACATTTCACCGCGAAGCACGTTCACGAGCTGCGGCAGCTCGTCGATGGACGTGCGCCGCAGGATGCGGCCCACGCGCGTGACGCGCGGGTCGCCGTCAACGGCCCAGACGGCGCCGGTTGCGGATTCCGCGTCGCGCCGCATCGAGCGCAGCTTCAGTATCGAAAACGTCGCACCGTCCCGGCCGACGCGCGGTTGATGGTAGAACACAGGCCCGCCGCTCTCGAGCCATATTGCAAGTGCGGCGACGGCAAGGATCGGAGCTACGAGAACGAGTGCCGCAGAGGCTACGAGGAGATCGAATGCACGCTTGGCGGCGCGCGACCAGCGCGCGTCGACGGCCGGAACGCCAACCTCCAAGACGGTCGAGCCGTCGAGACAGAGCCCGCGCACGGCAAGGACCGGTGCGCAGCCTTCCGAGGCGAGCACGAGAACGATGCCGCGCCGCGCCGCCGTGCGCGCGAGCTCGTTGATCCTGCCGCCGGTAACCGGCTTCTCGATGACGACGTGCGTCGGCAGATTTTCGCTGCTCGGATCCGAGAGACGGCGCTCGGCTTCGCTCTCGCTCGCTACCGAGACGATGCGGGGCTCGACGAAGAGCCTCTCCTCACCCGCGACGCGCCGCACGACGTAGCGCACCGTGCCAAGCGCAACGCCTGAAAGAAGGACGCCTAAGGTGACCGCGAGGCGTGTCGGCCACGACGTGCCGACGAGAAGAAATCCCGCCACGATGATGATGCCGCTGAGTACGGTAACTGCAAGGGCGTAGTAGATTTCGTCGCGCCGAGCGATCGCGTAAGTCTTCTCGTGCAGGCCGCGTGCTGCCAGCGCAAGGAGCAACACGAGTGCAGCGACGACGCATGCGCCCAGACTCGGCCGCTCGCCCCACACGTCCCGAACGATGGTCGCCGAGATGAGGAATGCTGCGGCCAGGGCGGCGACGTCGCCCAGCGCCACGATACCGCGCCACGCCGGGTTGTAGACGCGCGGCGCAGGCGCGGGTACCGCCGGAGCGACGGCAGCCGCCCCGGCGATCAAAATCTGCTTGCGCGCGAGCGATGCGTTCATGCCTACTCCAATGGTATTGGAGCACGTCGGCGCTCCCGAGAGTCGCGCAGACTCATGCGAGCGGACGAGTCTACCCCATCGCAACCGGGACCATCGGCCTCGCAGGCGTCGCCGGAAGAACTAATGGCTCATTAGCGCCGTCAAGAGTCTGTTAACTCGTGCCGCCGAGTGAGAAAATGTCGCACGCGAAGACTACAATAGGATTCGTGCCGGATAATTCGATCGACGCTCCTACCTGCGGTGCGCTCAATGCCCGCGGCGAGACCTGCGGCCAGCCGGCAAACTATGCCTGCAGCGAGCTGCACGCGCTCTGCCCCAATCACGCGGTCAAGACGACGGGGAGACGGCGAACCGATCGCCGGTGCCGCGTCTGCATGAAGGAAGGACGCGTCAACGACGTCGTGAGCCTTCGCGATCTGCGCCGGACCTTTTCCGCGCATGCGCAGTCCACGCCGGGACGCCCGGGAGAGTGCGCGGCTGCGTACGATGCATTACATCCGTGTCGCCGGCGCGCCGCGTTCGTCTGTCCCAGCGAGCACGGCAGCTGCCGCGCCCACGTCGGATTGCAGCTCGTCGCCATGAAACTGGTGCGCAGCTGTTCGATCTGCGGCGGCGAGCTCGTGGGATGCGCCGACGTACACCCCGCAACGAGCTTGCTGGCAGGAAGCTAGCGAAGTCCTAGGGATCGACCGGTGGACATTTCACCGGCGGCGGACCGGGCGGGGGCCCATACGGCGGCGGCTGATTGTGGTAGTGACCGCCGAAGAAAAATCCGATGAGCGTCAGCGGGATCAACCACCACGATACGTCTTGCCGCACCGTCGTCCTCACGACGACCTGCGTGAGCGCAGGCGGCGGCGTCTGGCAGCCGGCCTGGCACGCAGGCTGGTAGCAGTTCGGAGGCGCTCCCATCATCCCGTTCGGACACTGAGGCTGGTAGCAGTTCGGAGGCGCTCCCATCATCCCGTTCGGACACTGAGGCTGGTAGCAGTCGGGCGGATTTCCCAGGAGCCCGTTCGGGCAGGACGGCGGCGGCGGAGGCGGCGGGGGCGGCGGAACGTAGGCGACCGGCTCGCTGCGCTCTACGAGCGACAGATTACCGCACGCTGCCGGAATAAAGAGCGCATGAACGTTCGGCCCGACGCGAATGTCGGTCTCCCATCCGTATTCCCCCGCGGGGATGACGACGTCGCGGTACATGTAGACGCTACCATCCCATGCCCACGTCATCGCGTCGAGATGCTGGGGAACGACTCCCCACCGCACCTGACCGGACATGATGTGGCTCACGAGCTCTTGCGTCTCGGCGTCGGTCAGGCCGAGGTCCTGCGCCGCGGTCTCGAACATCGCGTGCCGTTCCCGTACGCGCTCCTGGAGATCCGCAGTCGAGCTCATCGCTCCCAAAAGCGGAGCCGTTCCCAAGACGGGAAGAACGTGCTGCGCCTGTGCTGCTCCACCTACGAAGACGACGAGATAGCTGAAGGCGAGAAATGCCCGCAGTGCCCGAGACAGATAACCAGAAAACAGTGCCATGATTACTCCTTTACCGTACTGTTACGAACGAGCGCCCGTCGAGAGATGAAGTACCGCATGGATAGGGCCGGTAGACCTAGTGCGCGCGGGACGCGTTGCGCCGCGGCGGCAAGGGTAGCAGCGGCGAAGGCGGCAAGAACGGGAGCCACCGGCATCACCACGCAACGCACGACGTCGAACCGATCCGGGTCGACGAGTGCGCCGAACCAGGTGGCCGCACACGCCCCTGCGAGCAACGGCGTTGCCGGATCGGCACGTCGCAGCACCATGCCGGCGATTGCTAGCACGGGAACGACGCTCATGAGGCCCTTGAGCAACGCATGCCCGGCAATGGTTAGCTCCTCGTGCACGAAGAACGCCCGCAGCGTCTCCCCCGCCGGCGCGTATCCCCGCGCGACGAAGTGCTGGTACGTATCCGCGACAATCCATCGGAAGCTCGGGGTATGCGCGTGCGTGAGCGCGATCTCGATGGCGACCGCCCAGAGAGCCGCAATGCCCGTGATCCAAGCAGCCGCTGCTATTCCCGTGCGATCGCCGCGGCGTGGGGCCGCGAACCCGGCGACGATCCCCGCGCCCAGTACGATGTAGGGAATCGGACGAGTGAAGGTGAGCAGCCCGCACAGCGCGGCAAACAGAATTAGCCGCCATGGCGTGAGCTTCGTCATGCACGCGGCTGCCGCGAGGAGCGCTCCCGCGGCAAAGACCACCGCGAGTGGGTCCGTGAGGGCGTCGCGCGCGAGATCGCGCCACGGTGGAAAGAGCGAAACGCCGATCGAGAGCAGCACTGCGTATCGAAGCGGAGCGAAGCGCATGCCCAAGAGCACGACGAGCATTGCTACGGCCACGTAGGAAAGACGTGACACGTCCACGAGCGCACGAAAGCCGCGGTACGGGTACAAGCGCGAGGCCAGCCACGGGTACACGGAGCGTACCGAGAAGAGCTCCCAGTATTCCGGCTTGCCGGTCAGCCACGGGTGTACGAGCGGATTGCGCGCGATCGGCGTACGTGCGTAAAAGCGTGCCGCTTGTGCCTGCGATTGGGCGTACGGCATACCACGGTCCATGAGCATGACGATCGCGTAGTCGTAACCGTCGGCCGTGAACTGGGGCCGCGGACCGAATGCTGCGAGCAGCCCTGCGACGACGACGGCCAAGGCGACCGCGCCAACGACGCGCAGTTTCATGCTACCGCCTCCCGCCTGCATGCGAGTTCCCGTTCCACGTGCGCTGCGGCGTCGTCCATTGCGACGACCTCGAAGCGCCGAGCGTATTCTCGCAGCACCGCGTCGACGAAGGCACGCTTCTTCTCGCCGCGCATCGTCATCCCGGGGAAGAACTCCAACCCCGGCGCGTCACCGGCGCCCAAGAAATCGAGCGGGTGGAGCAGCAGCGACGGCATTGTCTTGGTCCACGCGCACGCGGCGAGCGCGCTACGGAAGTATGCCAGCGCCGCTGTGCGCGAGTAGCTCGCGACGTACAACAAGTAGCTCACGTGAAAGGGCGTGCGTACTCCGGGGGTCACGGTTACCGGAAGCTCGAGAAGATCGGCGTTCGCTATGCGGTGCGGCCGGTTCGGTCGAAGGCCGTCGCTCCACTGCCCGAAGAGCGTCGCGCGCTCCTCGCGCGCAGTCGCGTCGAGGCGAGCATTTCGAAAGTAGTACGCGCGCGCGAGCGGTCCAACAAACGTCGGCAGGGTCGATGCGTCGTACCGGTAGCCACGCTCCGCAAGCGCGTAGACCACCGCGGGCGACACTGCGAATCCCGGGGCGCGAAAGCCGCTCACGCGAACGCCGGTCGCAGCAGCGATCGCGCGTTCCGATCGCTCGAGCTCGGCGTGCACCTCTTGCGCCGTGTAGCGGTTCATCCACGATTCGTGGCGATGCGAATGGTTTCCAACGTCGTGCCCGGCCCGCACGATCGCACGCAAAGCATCCCGGTTCTCCGCTCGTTCGGCATCCGCGCCAACCACGAAAAACGTGATGCGCGCGCCAGCCGAAGCGAGGCGGTCGAGCACGAGCGGTACGAGCGAAGAAAGATAGGAAGGATACTCCCGCCACCGCTCGTCGCCGCGTATTTTGAGGTACGACCAGAGATTATCGAGATCCAGCGAGAGCGCGGCTTTCATGCGCGTACCTCCAGATGGGATCGTTGTCGAGCTCCGCCAAGGCCGCGTCGACGACGCCGATCGTGTCGCTGACATTCAGGGTTGCATAGCGCAAACGGCCGTTGTTCACGACGGCGATCCGTCGCAACGACGTGCGCGCCGGAGGCAGGCTTTGAGCGCGCCCGATGCGCGGGAACGGAAACACGTGCGCTGCGCGCGCGACGCGCGCCGCGACGACATCGCAAGCGGTGAATCCCGCAAAGACGCGGGAGAGGCCACGCGTTGCCTGCGCGATCAGGACCTCGTCGGAGAGCGTGAACGCACGCTCGTCGGCAGGGCCGTACTTCGGCACGTAGACGAGATCGTAGCCGCCCAGCTGCGCTCGATCGACGAGCGCGCTCATGTTGATGACGCCCGTGAACGGGAAGCCTGCATCGGCGACGTTCGTGACGTACGCATTCCCCAGCCTCCGGTTCACCAGCAGCGAGACGCACACGACGCCGAAGTAGCGGTCCTGTGCGAAGGTGCGGCGCTCGGCCGCGGTCAGCTGCGGGCAGAGCGCCGCACAGACCGGTGACGGTACCGTGAGAATGGCACGGTCACCGGAGATTTCGCCGGATTCCAGCGCAACGCGGACGTAGCCGTCGTGCAGCGTGACCTCACGAACGCGACTGCCCAGAATGAAATCGACGCCGAGCCGGCGCAGTCGCGTTTCGAGCGCCGCCAAGATGGCCGCGTACCCGCCGCGCACGTACCCATACTGCTCGCCCCCGATGCCGCGCCGTCGTGCGCCCTGCAGGCGCTTGATCGTGGCTCGGATGAATGCCGCCGAAGCGGTCGCGTAGTGGTCGCCGAGCTTCGCGCGCAATAATGGACGCCAGATGCGCTCGACCGTCGCTTCGCCGGACCAGCGCGTCAAGTATTCGACCACGCTCTCCCAGTCGTAGGCGGCGTCGTTGCCGGAGTAGCGCGCGTGCGCGATCGTTGCCAGCAAGCGAAGCTTGTCGACGATCCCGAGCTCTGGGAACGTGAGAAAATCCAATGCCCCTGAGAACGGATAGAGCTTGCCCTCGACGTAGAGCGCCGTCTTCACCGGCGAGAAGACGAGCCGCTCGCCGAGGCCGATCTCGTCGAGCAGGGCACGCGTTTCCACGTCAGACGCGAGGATGACGTGATAGAAGCGATCCCAGGTGACTCCGCCGATGTCCCAGGGGCGCGTCAGGCCTCCCACGGCCGTCTCGCCGTCGACGATGCTGACCTGTTCGCCGCGCGTCGCGAGGCGCAGCGCCGTGACGAGCCCGGCGATGCCGCCGCCGACGACGAGCGTTCGCGCGCTCACGACTCGCTCACCATTCCGGCGCGTATGCTGTAAGCGCGGCCGCACGGAGCGCAGACGACATCGCGCGTGACCGAAGACCCTCCGTCATCGAATCGCAGGATCGGCTTTCCGCAGCGGCAGACGATGCCTACCGAGTGTGCCGGCGCACCGATCGCGAGATGAAAGTTGGGTATCGAGCGCGTTACGACCGCTCCCATGCCCACCATCGCGAAGCGGCCGATCTCGAGGCCGCATCCGATCGTCGCGTGCGCCCCGATGCTTGCTCCTTCACGAACGAGCGTCGGAAGCGTCTCCTCGTCGGGATCGGACGAGCGTAACGTAGAGAGATCGGGCGTAGCCGCTCGAGGAAAGCGATCGTTCGTGAAGACCGCGCCGGCGCTGATCATCACGCCGTCCTCGATCGTCACGCCGGCACAGATATAAACGAACGCATTGATCTTGACGCGGTTGCCGACCGCGACGCCGTAGGCGATGTAGCTCTTCTCACCGACGATGCACTCGTCGCCGATTCGCGTCGAGTGACGGACGTGTACGTTGTCCCAGATGCGCGACCCAGCTCCGATGCGAACGCCATCCTCGACGATCGCCGAGGGATGGACGAAAATCTCGGCGAGCGCCGCGCTCATACCGCGATGCCCTCCTCTGCTTCGACTGCCGTCCGCCCGCCGTGCCGAATCGACGCGTACGCAGCCTCCACGACGTCGACGGCCGCCAGTGCAGCAGCGTCATCCATGCGTGGCCGGCCGCCGGCGCTCGAGGCCTCGACGAAATCGCGGTGCAGCGCAACAAATGCCTCGGCTTTCGAATAGCCCAATCCAATCGTCGTCGCGTGCCCCGACGGACCACGCGAGAGCGTCGACTCCTTCCAACCGATGGAGAGTCGCCCGTGCTCGCCGAAGATGCGCACGTAGTACGGGAGATGCCGTTCCAGGCTCCAGCTCAGATCGACGGTTACCCCGCTGCCGGTAGCCGTTCCGAGATAGAGATAGGCGCTGTCTTCGACCGCGAGCCCTTCGGCGCGTACGTAACCGACGGCGGCCACTGACACGACCGGACCGAAGAGATAGCGGCAGATGTCCGCGGCATGGCTTCCATTGTCGATGACGACGCCACCGCCGCTCACCGCCGGATTCGCGTTCCAGCGCGAGCGCATGTCGACGTTCGAGGTGAAGGTGATCTCCGCGTGCCGTATCGTACCGAGCGCGCCTTCGCGCAGAAGCTGGCGCGCCGCAGCGAGGTCGGCGACGTACCTAAACTTCGAAGCGAGCATCAGCAGGCGCCCGTTCCGCCGCGCGCAGGCGTACATCTCGCGCGCCTCGAGGCCGTTCATCGCGAGAGGTTTTTCGCACAAGACGTCGACGCCGCGCTCCAAGTAGAAGTTCACGAGCTCGCGATGCGTCACCGGCGGCGTACAGATGATGACGCCGTCGAGCCGTTCTTCGTAGGCGAGCTCTTCGTATCGCAGATAGCCGCGTGCACCCGAACGAGCAGCCATCGGCTCGAGGACGTCCGGACGTTCGTCGCAGACGGCAGCGAGGCGCACGTCCGGCGCGCCGAGAGCGGTTTGGACGTGCATCGCTCCGATCGCACCGGTGCCGACGATGCCCAGCGCGTACGGCTTCATGCAACCCTCCGCAGATCTCGCGCCGTCGAGATGATCGAGCGGGCGATGTACTCGACGTCGCCGATCGAGAGTCGATCGTTCCACGGTATGACGAGCACGGCATCGAGGCCACCGTAGACGCCCGGATAGCGCTCGCGCTCGTAGCGAACCGCCTCGGGTCGCGCGAGCGTGAACGGCCAGCGGCTCGTCCCAAACGTGCGCTGGTCGCGAATCACCGCGCATTCGAACGCGGGCTTTTGAATGTATCGCGGAGCGGTGAGGATCGAGCGGTCTTTCAACTTTGCCGCGAAGGCTTGCGGACCGCCTGGGAATATCGCCGGGTCGAGACGGATCGCGTACCGCCAGAAGACGCCGCGCGCGTCCAGCGGCTGCTGGGGAACGCCGACGCCCGGTACGCCCTCGAGCCATTTCGTGAGGATGCTCGCAAGGAGCACCCGCCGCTCGACGGCGCGCTCGAGCTTCTCCAACTGCGCGAGCCCGACGGCGCCCTGGAGCTCGCTGAGCCGGTAGTTGAGCGCTAAGAAGTAGTGATCGGGATTCTCGTCGCCGTATCCCCACGCTTTGTTGATGAACAGGAAGATCCGCCGCGCGAGCTCGTCGTCGTTCGTCACGACGAGGCCCCCCTCACCCGTGGTGATGTGCTTGCCTTGTTGCAAGCTGAAGGTTCCGATGCGACCGATGGTGCCCACGTAGCGATCGCGATGCGTCGCGAGAAACGCCTGGGCGCAGTCCTCGACGATCGGCAGGCTCTTCTCTTTCGCCAGCGCTTCGATCGGGTGCATGTCACACGGCGCGCCGAAGAGATGCGTCACCACGACGGCCCGCGTGCGCTCGCTCAAGGCCGCTTCGATCGTCGCCGCGGTGACGTTGAGCGTGCGCGGATCGACGTCGGCGAAAACCGGGATGGCGCCCTGATAGAGGATCGGCGCGAGCGCTCCCATGTCGGTGATGGGAGAGGTCACGACTTCGTCGCCTGGCTCGAGGTCGAGCGCGGCCAGCGCGCAGTGCACTGCGGCGGATCCCGAGCTGCACGCGTATGCGTGTTTCGCTCCGAGCATGTCGGCGAACGTACGCTCGAGCGCTCTAACGAACCGCCCTTTCGTGCTCGTCAATGTCCCGCTGGCCAGCGCCTCGGTGACGTGCGCAATTTCGCGCTCTCCGAAGTTTCGGCCCGAAGCCTCCTGGTCGGAGGGCAATGCGCGCGGCGGCAGGGCGGTTTCCAAGTTCACGTGTTCTCCCTCACGACGCCGCGGCTCGCTGACCGGCGCGTCAAAAGTGTGCGAAGTGCGAAGTTTCCCGAGTGAAATCCAAAGACGAAGAGGCTCGCGGTCTGCACCGCGAAGGTCGCCGATGCGACGATGCCGACTTGACGCGGCGTCGCGTGCACCAGAAGACAGAGCGCTACCGCAAGTGGCAAGACGCCGGGAACGAACCCCGGAATCGTCAGTGCCAGGGACGGGCGCTCGCGCAGCGCCGCGCCCATGACGCTGGCCGTGCGGCGGAGCACCGCGGAGAGACTCATCCGAGAGCGGCGTTCCGGCGCCCACTCCAAACGCGCCGGGATCTCGTGGACGCGCATGCCCAGACGCAAGGCGTCCAGCAGCATGACGTGGGCCGCGTCGCCGTCGGGACGATACGCGAGCAAGCTGCGCAATGCGTCGGTGCGATAGGCTCGAACGATGCACGTCAGGGTATGAACGCGCTCGCGCGCGGCGTACGCGAGAAACCGGTTGGCCCAGCGGGAGAGTACGACGCGCCGGCGCGGTACGTTGCGCACCTCGCCGCCCGGAGCGTAGGCGGAGGCCACGACGACCTCCGCCTCTTCTGCGCTCAGGGCCTCGAGAAGCGCGCCTACGATCGGCGCTCGGTAGCTGAGGTCCGCATCGAGTACGACGACGGCGTCGCTCTGCACGGCCTCGATTCCGCTGCGAATCGCAGCGTCGACTCCTCCGTTCGCGGTCCGGCGAATCACACGGATTCGCCCGTCCTCGCGAGCCAGCTCCGCGGCGATCTCGGGCGTCTCGTCGCTGCTCGCGTCATCGACGATCAGGATCGTCCAGAGCGCGTCATGGGCGGGGGTTCTCGCGTCGAGATAGGCCCGAATCGCCTCGGTGTTCGTGCGGAGCGTCGCTGCTTCGTTATACGAAGGAACGACGACGGTGAAGGACTCGATCCTTCGCACGGAAGTAGCCACACGTCGATTGTAGGCGGTGCGTAAAAAGCGCGTCTGGAAGCCAAGCGCACGATGACCGCGGGCATAACGGCCTACGCGAAGGGGTCGTGCGACTCTTCGGCCTGGGTCCTGCTAGGAGTCTACGCTATGTATGAGACGCTGATCGGGACGCCGGCAGCCTCTGCTCGCAAGATGACGCCGTCGACGGCATCGAGCTCGTCCTCGATCGAGGCGATCTGCTGCGCGCTGACGCGGAACTCGGCCGCGCGCATCCAGAGAATCTTGCGCGCGCGGGCCAGTGCGCTGCGCAAGCGTTGCGGCGTCGCCTCGAGCACGGCCCAGTCGAGATCGTCGCGCGCCGGGACGATGCGCCAACCGCGCCCAGAGAGCCGCGCAGCGTCTTCGTCGCGATCGAGCGCGTGCGGGATCGCTGCAAGCACGTCGAGCGCTTCACGGTCGTCGCCGGAAAGCGGCATGTCGAACTCTGCCAAACGCACGATGTAGTGAAAGAACGCCGCATTTCCGACGGTATAGCCGCCGGCAACCGAGGCCACATTCACATGGATGCTCGGCAAAAACTCGCCGCCGGGTGCCATGCTCATACCACCTGTATTCGAAGATGCTACGGCAGCGCCTTCACGAGCGATTTTACCGCTTCGGCACTGGCGTGCAGCGCAGCGCTCTCTTCGCTCGTGAGGCGGATCTCGAGAACCTTCTCCAAGCCGACCGATCCGAGGCGACATGGAACGCCGATGAAGAGGTCGTGGATTCCGTACTCGCCCTGCAGGTAGGCGGCGCACGGCAGAATCTTGTGTTTGTCCTTCAGGATTGCGTCGACCATCTCAGCGATCGAACGCCCGGGTGCGTAGTAGGCACTCCCCGCCTTGAGGAGATTGACGATCTCGCCGCCGCCTTTCGCCGTGCGTTCCACGAGGCGCGCGATCGTCGCTGCATCGAGCAGCTCGATGATCGGCACTCCGGCCACCGTCGAATAGCGCGGCAACGGCACCATCTGGTCGCCGTGGCCGCCGAGAACGAACGTCTGGACGTTATCGACGCTCACTCCCAGCTCCATCGCGACGAACGTAGAGAATCGAGCGGAGTCGAGCACGCCCGCCATCCCGAGTATGCGCTCGCGTGGAAACCTGCTGACGCGCCGCACGACCTCGCACATGGCGTCGAGCGGGTTGGTGACGACGATCAAGATGCACCCCGGCGAGCGCTTGACAGCCTCCTTTGTGGCGGCTCCGACGATCTCCGCGTTCGCGCGGACGAGATCGTCGCGGCTCATGCCCGGCTTGCGTGGAAATCCGGCCGTGATGACGACGATATCGGAGCCGTCCGTCGGTCCGTAATCGTTGCTGCCGACGACCGAAACGTCGCTCCTCTCGACGGGCATCGCCTCGAGCAGATCGAGCGCCTTCCCCTGGGGAACGCCCTCGATGACGTCGACGAGAACGACGTCCGCCAGCTCTTTTGCCGCGAGCCAGTGCGCTGTGGTGGCGCCGACGTTACCGGCGCCTACGATCGTTACTTTTTTCCTCATGTCGAGCGGCGCATTACTGCGCCGCGCTTCGGCCGTCCTCCGAGGCAAGGCTCTCCTGCATGGGAACGAACTCGTGGGCGTGAAAAGTCATGGCGCGGCCGGACGCCGAGCGGCCACTCTTAGGAGCGATAGGAGACCCCGGCATGCACAGCACGCGGGGGGAATGAATATGAACGACGTGGTGAGCGCCCCACAACCCATGGGACAGACCGGCCTGCGCGACGCCGTCGTCGGCGACACGCGCCTCTCGTCGATCAACGGCGAGAAGGGCGAACTGATCTATCGCGGGATCGATATCCACGATCTCGCCCGCTGGTCGACCTTCGAGGAGGTTGCGTACCTGCTGTGGTTCGACAGCCTGCCGTCGAAGGCAACCCTGGATGCGTTCCGCGCCAATCTGAGCAAACGCCGGGCGCTCCCGCAGAAGCTCGTCGCCGTTCTTCGCGAGCTACCGCATGACGGCACGCCCATGGACGCCCTGCGCACGGCCGTCTCGGCGCTTGGGCTCTTTGACCCAAACGTCAACGACATGTCCCGCGAGGCACAAATCGAAAAGGCGCTGACGCTGACGGCGCTTTTCCCCTCGATCCTCGCCGCCTACTACAGGATCTCGCAAGGGCTCGAGCCCGTCGCTCCCGACCCTGCCGCCGATACCGCCGCGAACTTCCTCTATACGTTCACGGGAACGATGCCCGACGCGCAGGCTGCGCGCGTCCTCGATGTCTCGCTGATCCTGCACGCCGATCACGGCATGAACGCGTCGACCTTTGCGGCAATCGTGACGGCGTCGACGCTCTCGGACATG